>SDBV01001819.1_pt1 | contig 31890 bp, 22 predicted proteins | sample 2277081 | NCBI WGS metagenome assembly SDBV01 (sample SAMN10402039, study PRJNA504765) | marine sediment metagenome | isolation source: marine sediment core GS10_PC15, 223 cmbsf | place: Arctic Ocean: Southern Knipovich Ridge | collected 2010 | reverse complement strand
AAGACCTCGGCCAGGTCGCTGTCCATCAGGCCCACGATGTGGGGACCGACGACCAGTTTGCCCTGGAAGGCGTACCCATCCGGGTCGCCCGAATCGCCCACGTTCATCCAGCCGGCTGCCTCCAGGGTGCTGGTGGGTCCGCCGACTACGCGGCCGCTCACTTCACCGCTGGTCCGCAGCGTGGCGCCGTCGCCCAGGTTGATTGTCCTGGGAGTGCCCGGCGTGCTCATCGCCCATCCCAGCAGTCCCGGGCCGACCTGGAGCAGACCCTGGTTGACGTGGACGTCTTTGCCCAGCAGAAGGCCGCTGGCAATCTCCAGCGTGCCGGTGCCGTGCTTGGTCAGCTCGGCGGTAACCAGCGTCGGGCTGGAGGAAGTGAATGTCAGGCTGGTGGCGTCCTTGGTGTCGATCGTTGCGCCGCCGGGACCGATGGTCGCGTTCCGGGTACCCGAGAACAGCCCCGTGGTCCGCAGTGTCCCGCCGTCAAACCGAAGTAGCGAGCCGGGATCGCCCAGATTGTCATTGCTGCCGACCTGGAGTGTGCCCTCGACGATCTGCGTCTCACCCAGGTAGCTGTTATTGCCGCTGAGGCTCAGCAGGCCGAGGCCCATCTTGGCCAGCCCCCGGCTGCCGCTGACTATACCCGAGAGGAACAAGATGTTGCCGGAGCCGACTGTCACGTCGGTATTGCTGGCCAGGGAAAGCGGGGCCGAAATCGTGTGATCGCCCTGCTGCACGTTGATCTGGGCATTGCCGCTGGATGTCTGAAGCGTGATGGTCTCCGGCCCGTCGATCGTATACCCGTTTTCCTCTTTGAAGTTGACCGTACCCAAAGTCACGGCCGAACCGAGCGCCACGGTGCTGTTGCCGGTGATTCTGGCCAGGAAGTTGGCCTCCGCGTCCACGCCGTCCGGGACGGTGTTGTCCGTCCAGCTTGCGGGATCGTGATACAATCCGCCGCCGGCAGGTTTCCACTGATCCGCGACCGGTACGCCGATATTGAGCAGCCCGCTCAACAGGACGCGTTTGCCAACGTCGTCGATCTCGAGCGAGGGGCCTCCGTCGAACTCCCAATGGCCTACCTCGCTGGTCTCGATGTGATAGTTCCCGAGTCCGGCCAGGGCGTCGTAGGTGAACACAGCCAGGGGACCGTTGACGCGGCCGACCGGTGCGCCGGCATCCACCAACTTCAGGGTCCAACCGCCGGGATCCAGGGGGAAGTCGGCGGCGGTGAGAGCCACCAGGTCCCAACCGGTGCCCGGGCTGCCGCCGGGATCGGCCAGCTCCCACTCGTAGAATGCACCGTCCTTAAGGCTCAACTCCCCGCCAAGGCTCAGCGTGCCGATGCCGTCGCCGGGCGCGAGCGTGCCGCTGACCGCCAGCCCGGCGTGGTCCACCGTGCCTGTGCCGCCCAGATTTGTGAGCCTGACGTCGGGGGCACCAGTCAGGGTGGCAATCGCGCCGCCCGCCACTTGCAGACCACCTAACGTGGCTATGTCGGAGTCCAGGTGGACTGTGGCGTCGGCGACCACCCTGATGGTGTTGGTCGGCATGTCGATCACGACGGGCCTGTCCCAGACGGGATCGAGGAGGTTCCCGTTCATGTAAACGTTTGTGAAGATCGACTCGTGCGGGTTGCCATCGTCGTGGCTGGTCAGGGCCAGGCCGATGTAGTACGTCGTATCTGGGCCAATCCACAGATCGTTGAACTGCCTTCGATCGGTACGCTCGGTCCACGCTATGCTGCCGATCGATGTGGTATCGGGGTCATTCGAGACGTACCCCCTGATCTCTCCGGAGGTGCTGTCGACCGTGATCCGCAGCCAGGTGGGGCGGCCCCAGTTGGCAGCCTGCGACCAGATCTCGCTCCAGAAGTCGTCCACTTCGCGTCCCTGGATTCCCTCGCCGTGGACGCCGCTGGTGATCATAAAGCGGTGCCTGCTACCGGGGCTGAGGTCTTTGCGAACCATGATCCCCGACTTGGCCCAAGAATGGCTGCTCGTGGGATCGTCCTGGTCGTAGAGGGCCTCGACACGTGCGATCATCTCCATGTCGCCGCTAAACGGGGTGGAGGCGAAATGGAATTCGTCGGCCTTGTCCCAAGTGTCGGCTCCATCGCCAACCATGGTGTGTTCGCCGACCGCGGCGTCGTAAGAGTACGACCCGGCGTTTTGGACGTCGCCGATGTCCTGGCCGGTCAACCTGATCGACATTTCAGTTCCCGGAATAGTAAGCGTGCTACCGGCCGTGGTGATTGTCAGAATCGCGTCGGTCATCAGGTCGGCACCCTCAGCCGTGAAGGAGCCCGTATTGGTGGTTAAGGTCGTGGGACCGAGGGTCAGGCTGTCGGATACGATCAGCTTACCCGGACCTGTATTGACCACGGCCCCGGTAGTTGCCACCTGCATAGTGGTGACACTCATGTTTGCCCCGCCGGTGAGGTTCACGCTGCCGGCAGTGACGTCGATGTGGCCGGCGGTCACGTTTCCGCCAGCATTCAGCGCGCCGCCGGAGACGCTCACGTCGGCGGTGACGGTTATTGGACCGGCTGAGGTCACCGCTCCGCCGGCAACGTCGAGGCTAGCCACCATGAGTCCCGCCCCTGCGTTCAACTCGCCGGCGAAGACCTCCACGGCGGGGCCGTTGAGGGTACCGGTCGAGGAGATCTGGCCGCCGTTGACGCGCAGGGTACCCAGCGAACTGAGGTCAGCATCGGCAATCAACATAGCGCCCGGATTGACGGCGATCACTTCGCCGGTCAGAGTAGCGCCGCCGGAGAGTGTCACCGGCGCGTTGACGTTCAACTCCCGGGCGGCGTGAATGGCCACCCCGGCCCCGATCGTGGCTGCCGAGTCGAACGTCAAGGTCTGCACGTCGACGACCGCACCTGCGGAGAAGGTGTTCGTGCCGGCGGTCGTCAAGGTCTCGGCATGGAGGTTTCCGGCGAGATTCAGCGTAGCCCCCGCGCCGATTCTCACGTCATTGGTCCCAATCGGGTGAGTGACCCAGAGGTTCCCCAGGACGTCGAGGGCGGCACCCGCGTGAACGTTCACGTCGTCGGCAACCGTCAAGGTCTTGGTCGGCGCGATGGCCAAGACGCCGCTGTTGACTGTGACCGAGAAGGCCGACCGGTCCGCGGCCACTGTGACGGCGTCGGTTTCTACCACGGCCTTGACCCTTTCGTCCGGGAACACAATCAAAGGATCGCCGGTCCAGCGGGCGTCACCCCAATTGCCGGGGCCTGCCCGGTCCCACGTCAGCTCGGGGCCGAATGAGGTCAGTATCAATCGGTTATTGTCAATGGCCAGGTCAAAGTCGTCGGCATGGGCACCGCCGAGTGTCAGCTCGCCCGAAATCCCCCCGGCGGCGCTGAGCAACACAAAATGCCGACCGGACGACGGTGTGAAACCGGGGGCATGTGCAGCATCGACGGTGCCCAACAAATCCGCACTGCCCCCGACCTCAATTGTGCTCAGCCCGGTGTCGTCGATGATTGGGGAGAGTGTGGAGCCGGGATTACCCATGAAAAAACTGCCGCTGAAGTCGATTTGGGGAAGTCCGCCCACGACCCGAAAAGTCGCTGAACCGCTATCCGGGCTCCCTAGGCCCACGTCACCGTCGACGGTGAGACTCGAAGCGTTGGAAATGATCAGGGTCGCGTTGCCGGAATCATAGTATCCTACCCGCAGAGCTTCGATCATGCGCTCCTCGTCTTTTTCGACCCGGACTGCTCCACCGTTGGAGATTTCCAGAGAGGAATCGCCATCGCCGCCGACCGAAATGCCACGCGATGCCGTCAGCGTCGATCCGGCGCCGTCTATCAGAGCGGCCCCCGTGCCTCGGTAGGGAAAAATACTACCGATGGAGCAACTGATTACGGTTACTGCTCCACCGTTGGAGACGGTTAGGAAGCCTTGGTTCCGTGCGCCAACCGTGACGGAACCTTCCAGCCTTGAACCGATGCCGTCGACGATCACGGTGCCCACGGCGCCCCAGCCGACGTCAAGATCCTTAGCCGCAACTAGGCCTCCATCAGAAATAATCAGCGTACCGGGCGTTTTGACACCCACGGTAAAGTTCGGATACAACAGGCTTAAAGCCGTCGTCCTGACCGTTGCGCCCTCGGAGACCCGGAGGATGGCCATCTCCAACTGGTTCGCCCCCCCAACCGCTGCTCGGTAGCTACTCAGCGTGCCGTTGCGAAGAGTCATCTCTGTGACCGCACTGGGATTCCCTCCGACGACGAACGGCTGTTCGTTTAGGCCGCGGTAACTGGACGTGGGATGGTAGGTGAAACCCCCAAGGTCAAAGGTCAACACGCCCGAATTGACCCTAAGCCGCTCGTTCGTAACATCCGAGTCGAAGTGAACCGTATAGGTCTCCGGCAGCGAGAAATAGGCCACATCGCCGGATCCCGGCACTGTTTCGCCGGACCAGTTGGTCGGCTCCGTGAATTGTCCGCCCAGCGGATTCGTCCAAGAGCGATCCGCGGCGGCGGCATGGCTCGCCGCTGCAAGGCCGGCCAGAACCACCGTGGCAACGAAGCGGGATGTTGGCCGTGACATTGGCGAGCCTCCTATTTCAAAATGCGATCAGGAAAATGCCGACTCGGCCGGGCAAGAACGTGCGTATGGTCAACGGCGCCACACGTCCAGTACGCCGTCCACGAAAACTTCGCATCGGAAGTTGGTCGGCTCGTCCTCAACGTGGGCCACGCGATGCCAGTTTTCATCGTCAACCTCCCACGCGGAAGCCATGCCTCCGGCAGCCAGGCACCGCCAATCAACGAACCGAACGTGTGCCTATGGCATCACGGCGTCGGTGTCAAGCCGGAAGCAATCGGTCAAATCCTCCCTCACCGCTCCCACACCACGACATACGAGAAAGGAGGCAATTGCATCTAACCGTCTCATGACACACCTCCCTCGTTGGAACCGGGTTGTGGGAGTTTACACCTTAGGTCTTTTATAACCCAGCGCCGGACATAGTGCAATACCCCCCCTGGAGTGGTATCCAGTGATCGGGGCGGCTGCTCTGTGCCCGCAGACTACGATTCTACTGCTGGGGCCAGTGCCACACCGGCGCTGTTGACGTGAGCGGACGCGGCTCACTGGAGTCCGGTCCCTCTCGACTCGATAAAGGCCCCCCGCTAGAATAACTTCTCTTCGTGCCGGGTTATCTCGAGGCCGTAGGCGACAATGGACGCCGAGCGTATGAATTCCACCCAGCGACGGGTAGTAATCACGGGAGTGGGGGTCGTTTCTCCCCTGGGCAACACCAAGGAAGCCCTCTGGGAGGCGCTCTGCGGGGGCCAAAGCGGCGTGCGCCCGTTGACCGGCCCTTCGGCCGACGCCCTGCCCGTTTCCTTCGCTGCCGATGCCGCCGCCTTCCAGGGCAAGATCGACGACTTCGGCCCGCTGGAAAAGGCACAGAAGAAGTTCATTCGCAAGGCTCTGAAGGTGATGTGCCGAGAGTCCCAGATGGGCATTGCCTCGGCCCAGTTGTCCCTGGTCGACGCCGGAATCGCCCCCGGTCAACTCGACCCCGAGCGGACCGGAATCAGCTTCGGGACCGACTACATGCTGAGTGTCCCCGAGGAATTCAACGAGGGAATCCTACAATGTGTGGATGAGCAGGGCCGCTACCAGTTCTCCCGTTGGGGAACCGACGGGATGCCCAGGATGTCGCCTCTTTGGCTGCTGAAGTATCTGCCAAACATGCCGGCCAGCCACCTTGCCATTTTCAACGATTTCCGCGGGCCGAACAACTCGCTGACACTCCGCGAGGCCGCGGCCAACGCCGCGGTAGCGGAAGCCCACCAGATCATCCTCCGAGGCAGTGCCGACGTGATCCTGACCGGAGCCACCGGAACTCGGCTGCATCCGATGAAGATCATCCACGCCGCCCAACAGGAAGAACTGGCGACGGGCAACGGCGATCCGGGCCAGGCCAGCCGCCCCTTCGATCGCGATCGAACCGGAATGGTGCTGGGCGAAGGGGCAGGCACGATTGTGCTGGAGGAACTTTCCGCGGCGGAAGACCGCGGCGCCACCATCTACGCCGAGGTCGTCGCCGGCGCGTCCAGCTCCGCCCTGGGACCTAAGCTTCAGGCCCGCAGAAGCCGGGCAATGGCCAACGTGCTTCGGGCCGTCCTGCGCAACGCCGGCGCGGGCCCGGACGATATCGGGCATCTGCATGCCCACGGCCTGAGCACGCGCAGTGCCGACATTGACGAAGCCCGAGCCGTAAACGAAGTTTTCGGCGGCCGGGCCAGGCCGCTGCCGGTGGTCGCGGCGAAGAGTTACTTCGGCAACCTTGGAGCCGGCGGGGGGATAGTCGAACTGGTGGCCAGCCTGCTGGCGTTGCGCCGCGATCGGCTCTTCCCGGTGCTAAACTACCAGACCCCGGACCCAGAGTGTCCGGTAGCGGCGGTCACCGATGGCCAGCAGCCTGCCGGGCTGAGCTTTGTAAACCTCAGCGTCACTCCGCAGGGCCAGGCCAGTGCGGTGATGATCCGGGGGCTGGAGTAAGTCCCCCGGGAGAAGCGTCCGATGCGGAATCCGCCGCCGAGCATTCGGCGGCCTCATTTGGGCAAACCGCCAGGCCGCTGGTTGGTTTGGCGGGAGTATCTCCGCAACAGCGACACAGGCTGTGGTGTTATTCCGGTACACGCCACACTGGGGGCACAACAGACCATTCTGGTTGGTGCCTCCCCCCTCGCCACGCGCAAACTGCCCAGCCGGGGTCGCGGGCGCCCGGTGACCGACTTGACACCCCGCGGGCCGGCCGGTATGCTTACTTGACTACGAAGCCCACTAAGTCGTGCTCTGATAAGATTTTGGGGCATCTCGGCCGCGTGCCCAAAGCGTTTCGGCCGAGAGCAGTGGGAATGTATTGTTATGATCGGAGCCACCTGGACCTCCACGGTGCGGGTAATGTTCCGTTGAATTGGCAACAGGATCGCACGGACGCCAACCGTCCCCGGCCAGGGGAGAGTAGGAACCGATGGACCCTAGCGAACTGCTCCGGATCGTGGATGCGATCCACCGCGACAAGAATATCGACAAAGAGATCGTCTTCGAGGGGATCGAAGCGGCACTGGTCTCGGCCGCCAAGAAGCACTTCGGAGAAGACGAGGAGATCGTCGTCCAGATCGACCGGACGGACGGGGCGATTACGGGTACGCACAACGGTGAGCCGCTCTCGCCGGAAGAGATGGCCGAGCGCGTCGGCGCCCAGACTGCCAAGCAGGTGATGATTCAGAAGATTCGCGAGGCCGAACGCGACTCGCTGTTCCAGGAATACGAAGATCTCAAAGGACAGTTGGTCACGGGGATGATCCAGCGCTACGAAGGGGGGGCAGCTACGGTCTCGCTGAGCAACGTCGAGGCCATCCTCCCCCGCGGCGAGCAAATCCCCGGCGAAACGCATCACGCCAACGAGCGTGTGCGGGCGGTGGTCTACGAGGTCCGCAAGGCGGGCAGCCGCGTGAAGGTCATACTCAGCCGCACCAAGCCCCGCTTGGTCCAGCGCCTGTTTGAGCAGGAGATACCCGAAATCTCCGAGGGCGTGATCCAGATCAAGGCCATCGCCCGAGAGCCCGGTTACCGAACCAAGGTCGCGGTAAGCAGCAACGACCAACGGGTGGATTGCGTGGGTGCTTGTGTGGGCGTGCGGGGAAACCGGATCAAGAACATCGTCGACGAACTGGGAGGCGAGCGGATCGACATCGTCCGATTCAGCGACGACATGCAAGTGTTGATTCCCAACTCCTTGCAGCCGGCCGAGGTGGAAGAGGTGATCCTTTGCCAGATGCTGGGCCGGGCGATCGTGCTGGTGCGCGAAGACCAGCTTTCGCTGGCCATCGGACGACGTGGGCAGAACGTCCGGCTGGGTAGCAAGCTGTGTGGCTGGGACATCGAGATCATGACCCGCGAAGAACTGGACGAACAGATCGAACAGGCCGTGATGGGATATTCTGCGCTGGAAGGGGTGGAGGACGAACTTGCCGAAAAACTGGTCGGCGAGGGCTTCCTCTCCTACGACGATCTCTCCGTAATCGAGCCCGACGCGCTGGCTTCAATGGGCGACCTCAGCCCCGAGGAGGTGGACCAGATCGTCGGGCAGGCCGAGGCCAAGGCGGAGGAGGCGGAGGCCGCGGCCGTGGAGCAACGACGTCTGCAACGCGAACAGGAACGGCTGGAAGCGGCGGCCGCGGCTAAGGCCGCGGCGACCCCGGCCGAGGCCGAGGAGCCAGCAGCCGAAACAACCGAACAATCAACCTCCCAGCCTACCGACGAGCCGGCCGACGAATCGCCGAGCGTGGTCCCAGATCAGCCCACTGGCGACGATGTAGCAGCGGCTGAGGCCGCGGCGACCCCGGCCGAGGCCGAGCAGGCCCTCGACACTGCGGCTGAGGAACCAGCAGCCGAAACAACCGAACAATCAACCTCCCAGCCTACCGACGAGCCGGCCGACGAATCGCCGAGCGTGGTCCCAGATCAGCCCACTGGCGACGACGTATCAGCCCACCTGATCACCGAGCCGACCGAAGAGGACGTCTCCGCGCCGCCTGAGGAGGATGCCGCGGAGGCGATGCCCCGGCCGCCAGAGCAATTGGACGAGGACCCGCCGGAAGCAGCCGGGTAGCGAATAAGCCTAGTGTAAGCCAGAGTTGCCCGCTCCACCGACGGGACCGGGGGATGGTAATCCTTGGTGCCCCTGTGGGGAGTCGGTCGGTGTGAGGGCGTATTGCAGATGCGTCGTCCGATGGGGAGAACCTGATGACGTGAATTGAAGTGAGTTGTTTCAGAGGTGACGGCCGAAACGTGCCGGCACGAGAATTCCAAAGGGAGCGGCCAAGTGCCCATCCGCATCTACGCCTTAGCGAAAAAGCTCCAGCTCGACAGCAAGGTGCTGGCAGATATCTGCAAGAAAGTAGGTATCACTGGGAAGGGCTCTGCGCTGGCCAGTTTGTCGGACGAAGAAGAAGCCAAGATCCACGCCTACTTCGAACCAGCTAAGGCGAAGGAACCGGACGCCCGGATGGCTGCCCAAGCGTCGGAGGAGGCGTCGACCAGGGCATTGCGTCGGGAAGACTACATCGCCCCGGGCGGGACCGCCGCGGGAAGAGTTCCCGTACTGGACATCACGGCGGCCAAGCCGAGAGCGGCGAGGAAAAGCACGCCGGACGAAGGGCCCCCCGCCGATAAGCCACCGGAAAAGTCGTCGCCGGCAATCAAGCTGGCCCCGATGCCCGCTGCGGAGACACCAACCGAGGCCGCCAAACCCAAGGAAGTGGCCCCGCAAAAACCGGACATCAAGCTCCCGCCCGACGCCATCCGCGCCGGCCGAGCAGGCACCAAGCCGCTCTCGGCACACCTTCGAAAGCACGAGCAAAAGAAGAAAGCGGCCGCGGCCAAGAAGACCACACCGCGGGGGCCGGCTCCCGCGACGAAAGAAGCCCCCCCGGAGGTGCCCACAACCGGTCGGGACCGCTCGCGGCGTGTAACCCGAACGGTCGCTGCCAAAGACGAGCGCGCGCCCACGCTGGGAGGACGTGAACACCGGCAGTTGAAGCGTAAGCGGACAGCGACGGTCCGACGCCGACGGTCCGACGAGGACGGCGATGCCCGGTCGGTCACGCGCCGACGCACGCGCATCAAGCGAACCGGCACCAACACGGCCGCCCCACGCAAAGGCAACGTTGTCTGCCAACTTCCCTGCACGGTCCGCGATTTTTCGGAGGCCATCGGTGTGCCGGCGGGAGCTGTGTTGGGCAAACTGATGGGCCTGGATACGGTGAGCAATATCAACGCCCAACTCGATCCCGAAATGGCGGAGTTGTTGGCCGTGGAACTCGGCGTCGAGGTCGACTTTCGCAGAGAAGTCAACCTGGAAGACAGACTCCTGGCGGAATTGCAGCGTGAGGACGACCCCGATACGCTCAAGCCTCGCCCCCCGATCATCACCTTCCTGGGCCACGTCGACCACGGCAAGACCTCTTTGCTGGACAGGATCATCGGCATCGACGTGGTTTCGAGCGAGAAGGGCGGGATTACTCAGCACATCCGGGCGTACCGCATCGAGAAAGGCGACCGGGCAATCTCCTTCGTGGATACGCCGGGGCACGAGGCATTTACGGAGATGCGTGCCCGGGGAGCCAACGTCACCGACATTGCCGTACTGGTGGTGGCCGCCGACGACGGAGTCATGCCCCAGACCGAAGAGGCTATCTCGCACGCCCGGGCAGCAGATGTCCCGATCGTAGTGGCCCTGAACAAGATCGACCTGCCCGGCGCCGACCCGCAACGGGCCTTCGAGCAATTGGCGGCCAACGAGTTGTTGCCCACGGAATGGGGCGGCGACACCGAGGTGATCAAGACCAGTGCGACCACCGGCGAAGGCGTCGACGAGTTGCTGGAAACCCTGCTGACCGTGGCAGAGCTGCACGAATACAAGGCCAATTCCGATTGTGCGGGGACGGGCACCTGTCTGGAGGCGAAGTTGCACGGGGACCGCGGCGTGGAGACCAAGCTGCTGGTGCAGAAGGGGACCCTGAAAGTGGGCGACGTGATCGTCTGCGGATCCGCCTATGGGCGGGTCAAGGCGATGTACGACACGCTGGATTGCAACAAGAGACACCAGCAGGCCGGCCCCTCGATGCCGGTCGACGTCACCGGTCTGAACCTCGCCCCGGGGGCCGGCAGCCGCTTCTACGTGCTGGACGACGTCTCGCAGGCACGCAGTCTGGCCGAACAGCGGGCCGCCGAAATGCGCCAAAGGCAACTCGGCCAGGCTGCACCTCACGTTACCCTGGAGACCCTCTTCGAGAGGCTGGGAGAAGAGGACGAGCTGCAAACACTGAACATCATCCTCCGTGCGGACGTCCGCGGGTCGATCGAGGCCATCCGCAAGGAACTTACCAAGCTGGAACACCCCGAAGTGCAGATCAAGATCCTCCAGGCTACGGTGGGCGGGATCAGCGAAGCCGACGTGCACCTGGCGGATGCGTCTGACGCCGTGATCATCGGGTTCAACGTGGTACCCAGCGAAGGGGCCCGCCTCCTCGCCGAGCGCCACGGCGTACAGATCCGGCGTTACGACATCATTTACCAGGTGACCGGGGACCTCAAGGCGGCCCTGGAAGGAATGCTAAAACCGGAACGGCAGGAAAGAGAACTGGGGCGGGCCCTGGTGCAACGCACCTTTCAGATCAGTCGCCTGGGGACCGTGGCGGGGTGTCGCGTATTGGCCGGGAATATAGGACGGGACGCGCGGGTGCGCGTGATCCGCGAGAACCGCGTGATCGGCGACTACCGTCTCGATTCGCTCAAACGCGAGAAAGACGACGCCCGCGAAGTTCGCGAAGGTTTTGAATGCGGCATGAAACTGAGCGGTTTCAACGATCTTAAGGAGGGAGATATCCTCGAGGCGTATAAGATTGAGGAGGTCGCCCGGACCTTCTGAACCAGCCAACACCGCTTGCCGCTGGGCTACGCCGGGCCAGCGTGCCCACGGCAGACTGGGCGGTGGGCAGGCGCATTGGCCGCGCGAGCGGGCCATCGGCAGAGTCGGGGTCGGATGACGGCACGGCTGCCGTAGATCCTCACCCGACCCGACTACCACCAATCACCATACCCGGTCTGAGCCCCGATGTCTTCCCGACGTACCCAGAAAGCAGCCGAAGCGATTCGCGAAGTGGTCAGCATGGCCATCCTGGCCGAGCTTCAAGATCCGCGTATCCGGGACGTGACGGTGACCTACGTGGAGGTCTCCGGAGATCTGCGCCACGCCAAGGTCCACGTTTCCGTGATGGGCGACCAGAAGCACCAGGAACTGAGCTTGCGGGGATTGCAGAACGCGGCGGGATTTCTCCAGTCGAAGATCGCCCGAGAAATAGACCTGCGATATACGCCGCGGCTGAAATTCGTGCTGGACCAGGGTGTGAAGCGATCGATCGAGATTTCACGAATCCTCCAGCAGGTCCTCCCGGATCTGCGCGACGCCGGCGAGCCCCCGACCGATTCTGCCGATCCGGAAGTCTTCCCGGCGGGACGACCTCCCGATGACGCGGCTGAACCCGGCGAAGACTCTCCGGCGGGATGAAGCCGGGAAAATCGGCCCCAACCACTTGCAGTGTCGAATTCAGATACGAACAAGCGTTTTATGAGACCGTCACGACACAGGCCCGCGATCGAATCAGCCTCTTTGCAGTTCGCGATTCATCACTCCTAGACTACGACTCCCAGAGCAATTCTCATGGCATCTGCCAGTCGCACCAAACAGTTCGCCGACGTGCACAAGATACTGAAAAGACACTACAAGCCGGTCAAGCCCGACCCCGAACGGCCGGTGCTGGAACACCTGTTGCTCGCCTGTTGCCTGGAAGACTCCCACTACGAGCCGGCCGAAGAGACCTTTGCGGTCCTGGTGCATACGTTCTTCGACTGGAACGAGATTCGGGTCACTTCGGTGAGGGAACTGGGGGAGGTGATGGCGGGCCTTCCCGACCCCCGCGCGGCGGCAAATAGGCTCAAACGCGTGCTCCAAGGTGTGTTTGAGGAGACCTATTCTTTCGACCTGGAAGATCAACGGAAGAAGAACCTCGGGCCAACCGTCAAGTGGCTGAGGAAGATCGACGGAACGTCCAACTTCACGGTGGCCTACGTGGTCCAATCGGCATTGGGCGGCCACGCCATTCCAGTCGATTCCGGCGTGCTGGAAGTATTGCGATTGTTGGACTTGATTTCCGATAAGGACGTGGAAGCCGGCGTTGTGCCGGGGCTGGACCGCGCGGTTTCCAAGTCCAAGGGAGTAGAATTCGGATCGATGCTGCACCAACTCGGGGCCGACTTCACGGCCAATCCCTACTCGCTGCCATTGCGAAACATCCTCTTGGAGATCAATCCGGACGCCGCCGAGCAGCTCCCCAAACGACGTGCAACCAAGCCGGCTGAAAAGAAACCATCCGACAAACAACCCCAACCGGCCCAGTCTGCCGTGGGCACACCGACCGGGCAATCCCAGGCGTCGGGAAAGAAGGAAGCATCCCCTCAGAAGAAGACCGCCGGGAGCAAGAGGGCGTCGGCTGCCGACGAGAAACGCTCCTCGACAGCCAAGAAGAAGCCAGCGGCGACCAAGAAGAGCAGCTCCTCGGCACGACAGAAAACCACCTCGGCAAAAGCACCACCGCAAACCACTGGTAAGAAGGGAAAGTCGGCCTCGGTCTGCCCTGGGCACACTGAGCGACTTTCCAAGCAGAAACCGCGCTGAGTTTGATCGCCAGGAGATCCGCCGTGTACGTTCACACCCGACTGCCCCGCCGGAGTCCTTTGATTATCTCGGTGCTGTTCGCGCTGGCCGCCTGGGGTAACTGCACGGCCGACTCCCAAGCGGCTCAGCCCGCCGACTCGCCCGCTCCCGAGGGGCCGGCTCTCTTGATCCTGGAAGACCCCGCTGAGCCCCTGGTCCCCAAACGGGCACGGACGGAGGCGGAGGAGGATCGGCTCGAGGCGTTTTCGCTGTTCGCGGCCGCGCGGACCCACGAGCAGCGACAGCAGTACGGGGAGGCCCTGCGGCTCTATCAGCGGGCCCTGCGCCGTGATCCCCAGGCGTTGACCGTGGTGCGGTCGGTGATATCTCTGGCTTTTCGCCTGAAACGGGGCGAACAGGCAGTCCGGTACGTTCTGAAGGCAGTCCAGATCGAGGAGCCCGACCCCGAGCAACTTCAGCGTCTGGGGGCCTACCTGTTTCAGGTCGGGGATTTCGAGGGGGCGGCCAGGCTCTATCAGAAGGCACTGGCGGCTGGGGAGGGGGCCGACCAGACGGCCGACGACGTACGACTGAGGATGGTCACCGGTAGGCTCTGCCACGCCACCGGAGACCATGACAAGGCCGCCGAGCATTTCGCCCACGCACGCCACGCCCTGGAGCATCCCCAGGAGATCGGTTTGGAGGAGAGCGTGAGGAAGCGGCTGCTGGGTGATCCGGGACAGACCTACAACCTTTTCGGTGAGTGTTTCATGCTCGCCGATCGACTCGACGAGGCACAATCGGCCTTTCAGAAGGCCCACGAACTGCGGCCCAACCGGGGGCTGTTGGAGTTCAACCTGGCCCGAATCCACGCCCGCCGCGGCAAGCCGCAGAAGGCACTGGCCGCCCTGGAAGCGTGTTTCAAGCAGCACCTGGCCAGCCAGGGCATGGCCCCCTTTATGCTGCTGGGGGAGGTGCTGGACGAAGTTGGCAAAAAGCAGGAACTGATCGAGCGACTGGAGAAGCTGCACGCGGAAGATCCCAAGAACGTTTCCTTAGGATACTTCCTGGCCGAACAGTACTACCAGGCGGAACGGTTCCAGAAAGCCGAACCGCTCTTGGTTTCCCTGGTGAAGAAATCTCCCAGGCCCACCGGCTACGGCCGACTGGTGGAGATCTACCGCAAGACCGACAGGCACGATGCGCTGCTGGCGGTGCTGGGCGAAGTGGTGAGCAAGACCGGTCTGCTGGAGACTCTGCGTGGCCAAACCGGGACCATCGCCGGCGACGCGGAACTGATGCAGTCGCTGGTGGAAACTGCACGCGAGAAACACCAAAGCCAGCCGAAGGACCTCAACTACAACGTGCGGTACGCCCTGGCCCTGCTGGCCCTGGAAGGCAAGCAGTATGAAACTGCCGCCGAGTTCTTCGACCTGGCCCTTGAGGCCAAGCCCGACGCGGCCTCCGACGTGTTCCTCATCTGGGGCTTGGAGCTGTTGTTCGAGGATCGGCCGGCGAAGGCGGCGGAGGTGTTTCAGCGCGGGATCGACCAGAAGGCGCTGCCGGAGGACGATCCTCGTCTGCACTACCTGCTGGCGGGCGCACTGGCCCTGGACGAGAAGACGGATCAGGCGCTGGCAGCCGCCCGAAAGGCGGTGGAAAAGAAGCAGGACGTGGCCCGGTTTCACGGCCGGGTGGCCTGGATCCTGTATCGCGCCGACCGCCACGAGGAGGCAATCGAAGCCTACCGCCGATTGGTGGCGAAGTTCGACGCCGACCACTCCCACAGCGAGACCCGCCAGGTGCTCCGCGAAGCCCGGCTGGTGCTATCGAACCTCTACGTGGTCCAGGAGAACCTGTCCGAAGCCGAGGAGTGGCTGGAGCAGGTGCTGGACGAATTTCCCGACAACGTGGGGGCCTCGAACGACCTGGGCTACCTTTGGGCCGATCAGGGCAAACACCTCCAGCGAGCCTTGAAGATGATCCGGCACGCAGTGGACGCGGAACCCGAAAACGTGGCTTATCGCGACAGCCTGGGCTGGGTTTTCTACCGGCTCCAGCGCTACGCCGACGCCGTCGCCGAACTACAGAAGGCCGCGGCCGCCGACGATCTGCCCGACCCGGTGATCCTGGACCACCTGGGCGATGCCCATCTGAAGGCGAAGCAGCCTCAAAAAGCCAAACGGGCGTGGCGCCGCGCGGTGAAGGCATTCAAGCAGCGAGAAGAACCACAGAAGGCAAGAGAAGTACAAGCCAAGATCAAAGCCCACGAATGACCAACCGTGGGTCATTCGTCATTTTCCCCAACTGCTTTCAGGAAATCATAGGAATCCCACCCATGGCGGGCCATTCCCATTGGGCAGGTATCAAACACAAGAAGGCGCTGGTCGACGCCAAACGCGGTACTCTCTGGAGCAAGCTCTCCAAGGCGATCATCGTGGCGGCCAAGACCGGCGGCGGGGATCCCGACACCAACCTGCGGCTGCGATACGCCATCGACGACGCCAAGGCCGCCAGCGTGCCCAAGGAGAATATCAAACGGGCGATCAAGAAAGGCACGGGAGAGCTCGACGGCGGCAACCTGGACGAGATCTTTTACGAAGGCTACGGAGCCGGGGGAGTGGCCGTGCTCTGCGAGGTGCTGACCGACAACCGCAACCGCACCGCGCCGGAAATCCGCAAGTGCTTCGAGATGTCCGACGGCAAACTGGGCAGCACCGGCTGCGTGGCCTGGATGTTCCAGAGCAAGGGACTTTTCCTGGTCCCCGCGGACAAGACCGACGAAGACAAACTGATGGAACTCGCCCTGGAAGCCGGCGCCGACGACGTCAAACTCGACGCCGGAAACTACGAGATCACCTGCGATCCGGGAGTTTATCAAGACGTTTCCCGGGCGCTGAAAAACGCCGACCTCCAGATCGAAGTGAACCAGATCACCCGGATACCCCAAAACACGGTCGATCTGGACGCCCCCACCGCCCGAAAGGTGCTCAAACTGATGGAGCGCCTCGACGACCACGACGACGTGCAAAACGTCTCGGCGAACTTCAACATCCCCGACGAGGTAATGGCCGAGATCGGGGAGGAGTAGTGGCGAGTGGTGCAGGAGGCCGGTATGGCGTAAACGCCCACCGACCGCGGTCGGTGGGGGCCGAATCACGGGAATCGATCTCTTCCCCCCCCGAGCCCGTCTACCTCCGATCCGGGGCACTCGCGCGCCGGGAAACGGCGTGCCGTCGGCAGCTCAGAACTCTCCCGCGCTGATCACCTGCCGGTCGCGACGGTTTCCCAGCCAGTTGTGGACGTCCGGGTCGATTGAGTAGTTGATCATCCGTACCGAAGCGTCGCACAAGGCCATGTTGAAGCCGCCGCTGTGGGCGCTGCCGAAGCGCCAGGTCTGGGTCAGTCCCGGCGTGTCTTGCCAGGGCGGGCGCCCGCCCGTGAAACGGACGACGTCGCGGTCGTCGCCGTTGTAGGGGTTCTGGTCGTCGCCGTAGTTGACGCTCGTGGCGTAGTGATCCGGATTGAGATACTTCTCGCCGAGCAGGTAAGTGTTGGTCAGTCCGTCGGAAACGTCGATCGCGCTGACCAGGCTCCGGTTGGCCGTAATGCCGGTGTTGCGGCTGAGGCTCGGAAACGAGTAGCTGCCGTTGTCGCCCTGGGCCAGGCTGCTGGGGCCGATGCTGAAGCCCGTGATCTTCTCGCCCCCGTTGGCGGCGTAGTCGTTGTGGATCGTCACGCTCAACCGGTCAGACAGATGCGGCTGGTGTATGAACCACACGGAGTGGTTGGGATCGATGGGGTAGGCCCTGGCGGGCCTCCGGGTGGGACAATTCCAGATGCTTATCGGGCTGCCGATCCGCACCTTGTTACCCGCCCTGGCCTCGGCGTCGGTACCCCCGGCCCCAAGCTGATGCAGCCACTCCAGCTCGATGAATGGCAGGATGTTATATCCCCATCCTCCCGGCTGCCGAATCCCAAACCCGCGGTCCGGATGCGGTGCCCAGGCCCAGCCCCAACCCCCGGTAGGAAAATGCCCGTGGGCCTCCTCGTGCTGGAGGCAGGCCAGGGCCAGTTGCCTCATGTGGTTCTGGCACTGTGCCATTCGTGCCGCCTCTCGGGCCGCCTGCACCGCCGGCAAGAGCAGAGCGATCAAGATGCCGATGATCGCGATTACCACCAACAACTCGATCAGCGTAAACGCTGCACGGCCGGGAATTCGCATCAGACGTTCCTCCCGGACGCAATCTACCACACCTCATCCCCGAGGGCAAGCCAAGGCCCCACAAAACCGCAGCTCGGTCCCTACACTCCGGGTGAGGTAGACGGAATTCACTCGGCCGGCACACATTCCGGTGGCTGGAGGTGTTCGAGGAGGTAGTTCAGCCGCAACTTCTCGACGTGTGATCCGCCGATTCCGTGCCGCCGCCCGGGATAGAGCATCAGGTCGAACTGTTTGTTTTCCTTGATGAGCCGGCCGGCGAGCTGAAGGGTGTTGCCCGGGTGCACGTTGTTGTCGATGGTGCCGTGAATCAGCAGCAGCTTGCCTCGCAGATTCTTCGCGTAGGGCAACGCCGAGCCTTGCTCGTATCCCTGCTCGTTTTCCTCCGGCATTCGCATGTAGCGCTCGGTGTAGGGGGCATCGTAGTTGCGCCAGTCAGTGACCGAAGAGCCGGCCACGCCCACGTGAAACACGTCGGGCTCCTTCAACAGTGCCATGCAAGTCATGTAGCCGCCGTAGGAGCTGCCGAAGATACCGACTCGCGTGCCGTCGACGTACGGTCGCTGCGTAATCTGCCGAACACCGGCCGTCTGGTCGGCCAGATCTACCTGCCCCAGCTTCTGATAGGTTGCCGCTTCGAAAGCCTTGCCGCGGCGTCTCAAGCCCCGATTGTCCATGGTCCAAACCATGAATCCGAGTTGGGCCAGCCGTTGCTTCGAGCTGGGCCCGAGCCGGACCTGGACGTGAGCCCCCCTTTGCCCATCAACTCGTAGAGTGCCTTGCCGCGGACCTTGCCCGGTTCGCCGGCAGACAACGCCCCGGACACCAGGCAGAGGAAGGCCGCAAGGTACCTGATGTATCGAAGCATCGGTTGCCTCTCGTTTCGCGGTCTGGTTGGTCGACGGTAGCGGCGAGGAAACACGGGTCCATCCTATTTGCCCAGAATACGGCTGTCAAATCGCACGCCGCAGAGATGGCCCACTACTTGAGCAGCTCGAGACAACAACGGGGGCAAGTAATCGCGCAGCCGTAGTCGCAGCCGTAGTCGTAGTCGTAGGCTGCCGTTGCGCCGGACCGGGTTGGCTCACGCCAGCAGTCCGTGCGCCTCCTGGAGCTTCTGAACAATCGCCAGGGCGTTGGGACAAGCGCGCTGGCACTGGCCGCAACCGTCGCACTCGCTGACCCGCTGCGGGCCGGGGATGGCGGCGTAAAGCTCCCGCGCGTCGTCGCGGTGGCCGTAGTTCTTGTAGTACATCCGGAAGCGGAGGATGTCGGCAATGGCGATACCCTGCGGACAGGAGGGCATGCAGGTCTCGCACATCCGGCAGTAGTCGTCCGTGGCGGCCGCCGCGTAGTGTTCCAGCAGCCGGTGGTGCAGCGCGGTGAGTCTCTTGGTCACCGCCGCACAATCTTCCACGACGTCGTGAGGCGTGGTCATACCTACCGCCGTGCAGCAGACGTTCGGATTCTTCAGGACCCACATCAGGAACGCCTGATACAGGTTCTCCCGGCCGAACTCCTTGAGCTCGGCCATCAGCCGGGCAATCTTGGGCTCCGAGGTCTCCTTGGCCCAGTTGGGAATGAAGTGGCCGGTCATGGGCTTGATGGCCAGCACGCCGACGTCTTTTTTCTTGCACAACTCGAAGAGTTTCTCGACGTCGGTGCGGTCGAACTTCTCCGTCCATTTGGCCAGCGCCATGTAGTTGTACGGCTGAAAGATGAAGTCGACCTCGTCGGCCTCGAGCCGCTGGCGGTGCGTGGCCGGTACGTGGCAGCTTTGGCCGATGAAGCGGATCTTGCCTTGCTGCTTGAGCTTCCCGGCGGCTTCGCCGAAGGCCTCGCTCCAACTGCCGTGGGCGAAGTAGCAGTCGATATAGTCGGTCTGAAAGTTCTTCAGACTCAGCTCGCACTTCTGGATAATGGTCTTTACGTCCTTCTTGGGGCCGGTGGCGGTGAAGATGATGGTCTGCTTGCGGCGGCCGCTGAGCGCCCGGCCCAGGATCTCCTCGGTATCGTGGTAGCTCTGCGAGGTGGCCACGAAGTTGCCGCCGCGATCGAAGAGCCGGTCGACAATCGCGGGGAGCTGCTCTCGATAACGCTTAAACAGGAACTCGCCGAGGGTCCGCGACTTCAGCCCGGAGGCGCACCCCAGGCCGATTTCCGAGACGGTCAAGTTGGTCCGGCCGAAGCGGCGAAACTTCATGTCCGCCTTGGCGGTGCCGCCGAAGGCCGGCGCCGCCGCGGGGCCGATCGCGGTGCCGCCGGCAGCGAGGGACGCTGTGCCCACGGCCAGCGCGGAGCCCTGCTCGAGAAACCGCCGTCTTGTTACCGGTGAGCCGTCAGATTTGGACATCGCCCGTCTCCTTGTACATGGTGTTGGCAGAAGGTAACCGCCGGCCGGGAAAACCGGCCGGGCTGGCCCAGCCCCCGCTTCGATCGCAATCCCGGATTATTCATAAGGACGTCAACGAGCGAGTTTACCCGTGGCACGGCTGTGTCAGCCGTGCCACAGATCTCCCTGCTTCCCTGCCCACCGCACGGCCGACACGGCCGTGGCACCTTATGAATAATCCCAGTCTATCCTGCCGCGCCGGCTGTGAAATGTCAAGCACGAACTGAACCGGCGTGCAAGGCTGTTTCCAGCGGGGCAATGAGAAACTGGCGGCGCGGGGGTCAGTCATCTGGCGGGCCCAGCCTGCGGAGCGCAGCGAGCAGGTGTTCAATAGCCGCCGCACGTTCTGCCGCGGCCTGCCCCCTGCCCCGCTACTGATCTTCATAGTGCTCGATCAGCGGCCAGTAAGTCTCGAAGCTGAACTCTGGGCTGTTGTCCAGATCGTGGCAGGTGAAGCAATGCTGCTTGCCGGCGCGGGGGTCTTGCGCCTCGGCCTTGGTGATCACCATCGCCTTGCGCAGCTTCTCCTGCAGCTCCAGATCGCTGCCATTCTCGGCGGCCACGTGGGCCCCGCCCGGACCGTGACACGTCTCGCAGCCGGTGCCGGTGAGATGGGGCGTCTTCTGCGGGCCCTCGTAGCCCGTTTTGTAGGGATAGTAGTCGGTGGGATGCCAGCCGACGACGTGGCAGCTGACACACTCGGGATCGAAGTTCCGCGGCGGATCCAACCCGGCCAAGGTGGTGTAGGCCTTGGCGTGCTTGCTCTTCTTCCAGACTATATCCGAGATCTCGTGACAGGATGCGCACTGCTTCGAGCCCACATACTTGCCGTTGAGCTCCGCTTGCGGATGGGGGACGGCCCGGATCCCCAGTCCCGCAAATCCCTCGGCGGCCAACAGTTCCTGGTAGCCCCTCATCAGATCCTGCATCTGCCGCGAGGCGGGAAAACGCGAATCGAGCGGGACGCTCTGGTAGCGGGGCTGCTTGGGATCGTCGAACAAGCCGAGCACAATCGCGTCCATTCCCTTCTGTCCCACTTCAATCAGCAGGGTCTTGGTTCCTTCGATCGTCTCCGGCTTAGGCGGAGGCACGGGGGCACCTCCGGCGGTGACCACCAGGTCGAAGTCGGGGAACTTCCGCGCCAGCTCGATCGACTCTTCCTTGGTGGCATGGGCCAGGAGGATCAAGTAGTCGGCCTTCTGCTTCAACTCGGGAACCAGAGCGGAAAGGGCCGCCTCCGGGTCCGTCATTTCAATCACGTCGCTGCGGATCTCTTCCTGGAATTTCTTTCCCAGTACCGCGGTAACTCCCAGCTTCATGCCCGGCGCTTCGATAATGCGTGTTTGCAGGGAGTTTTTTCCGGGCGGTCCGAACAGTCCCACGTTGGCCGAAAGGAAGGGTCCTTGGGGGCCCTCGACGCCAACCGTCTCGGCGGCGAGGTTGCCGGCCGGCAGCCGCAGTTCGGCCTTGCCCAGCGCGATCGCGTCGTAGCGCATCGCCCGCATACCCAGAACCGTGGTTTGGAACTTGTGTTCGGCCTGGCGGCCGTATCCCTTTGCCAGCCCTCCCACGTCGAGGGCGACCACCGGCCAGCCCCTCTCCTTGCGCAACTGGTTCAGTAAGCTGTGCCGGCGGCTCATCCCGCCCTTCATCCGATCCAGCCCCGCACACCCGCACGGCTCCATGTACCCGTCCTGGCGGCCGGTGATAACCAAGGCCAGCTTGGGCTTGGTCCAGCCGACGAAGATTGGGCCGTTGACCTTGATCGGGTCGAACGGCTCGTCTGTGCCGCCGGCAGCGGGGGACGCTGTGCCGCCGGCAGCGGGGGACGCTGTGCCCTGATCCCGCAGCGGCGGATCGTCTCCATTGCGCAAGGGGTTTTCCGACTTCTGCTGGTCGAGATCCTCCTGTTGCACCGGTTGGCCGCCAGTCTGCCCACGGCCGCCAGTGTGCCCACGGCCGTCAGTGTGCCCACGGCCGTCAGTGTGCCCACGGCCGTCGGAGGGTTCCTGTTCGGCGGCCGGCTGTTGGGGTGGGTCTTCCGGCGGAGAGGGTGGCCCGTCACGGTTCTCGCCACCAGACGGACAGCCCGCCGCGCAGATCATCACCAGCGCGATCAGCGCAAGACGGGTCAACACGGATCGGGATATCGAGTTTTCGTGCATGTCACCGGTCGACCACAAAGCAATCGTGTTGGGATACGCGGATCGCAGCGGGGCGGATCCATGGCCCGGTCTGCCGTGGGCACACTGGCCGCCTCATCCCTCGACTGCGAAACGGACACGAATCCTCAACAGGGGGATATCGGGGTGGCTGGTCTTGATCAGGATCTCACCGAATTTCGCTCCCAGGTAATTTGCCCGGCGGCTGCCCTTGGGAATCCGGATAATCAAAGGGGTCTGGGTGACCGTGCCGCTACCGATCACCCTCGTCTCCTTCAGCTTCTGTTGGTCCACGCGGAGCAGATCGGGGTCGACCCGCTCCAGATCGAACTGTATCTCCCTGCTGAGCGGCCCGCGGGCTATCAGCAGCAATTGGCGCTGGGCCCCCTCCCGGCTGCTGACCGTGTCGAGATTGAGCAGACCGTGCTCTTCGTCCCATCCCCGGCCCACGATCGAGATGTCGCCCACGACCGTCCCCGTCACGGGTATCTCGACGGTCGGAATCGACTGCAAGTTGGTTCGCACCAGGATTGTCTGGCGGAATACGCCCAGAGGCAACCCCGGTTTGACGGTGACATTCAGGAGGTAACCGCTTCGAGGACTTTCTTCCCCTCCCGACTTTCCTTCTTCTCCAACACTACCCTCTTTATCCAGTTTCTCTTGCTCTGTGCGTTCCTCCTCCAGTTGATCGGCAGCAATCGGCTCGAACGTGACGTGGAAGTGTTTTTCGGTCCGTTCGTCGATCAGATCACAACCCAACACTTCCAGTGGAACGTCGAGGTAGCACAGCAGGCGGACCTGCCCGGTGGCCGGCCGGCCGGCGGAGACGTGACCGAAGACCAGTTCCGTGGGCACCGGACGCAAGACCCTGGTGATCACTCCCGAGACGGTCAACGTGACCCGGGGCCGGGCCGGATCGTTGGTCTCGATTGTGGCCGTCTGGGTGTAAGGACCTTCTCCCTTGTCGGCCGTCCACTTCACGGTGACCTTTCCCGACTCGCCCGGGGCAATCCTGGGGTCCTCGATCTCACTGAGCGTACACCCGCAGGAGGTCTCGCCGGCGGTCAACTCCAGGGTGGCCTCGCCCAGGTTGGTCAAGATGAAATTGTGACTGGCCTTGGCGGTGACATCCATCGCGCCGAACTCGAATTCCTCTTGCTCCACGACGACTCTAGGTGTCGGCCCGCCGGTTCGGACCACGACCGTCGTCCCCCGACCGGCGCCATCCGGGTTACCATCCCAGGGCGCAATCGCGATCTGCAACGCGGCGATCCCCACACCGGTTACCACTCCCACGATCGTCGCCAGGATCACAGTCAGCAAGGTCTTCATCACGGCAGCCAGAATCTTCGGTTGGTTCCAACACGCACGGGCTGGGACCCGTGGGGCTATAGTATTCAGTATCGGCCAGCCGGCGGCCACGAGTCAATACTCCGCCAGGGCGGCAACCACCAAATCAGGGGCCGCCCACCCCAGGCAGCAACTGCCGGCGAAGCTCCCGCAGCTTCTTGTCGGAATGAGGCGTCTGCTCATCCAGCAGCAATGCCCGGTCGGCCTCCCGGCGGAAGGCGTGCTGGTTGCCGGCGGCCCTGTGGGCCAGCGCCAGCTTCGCCCGATACAGCCCGCTGTGGGGATACAACTCGACCGCCCGGGAGTACGATCGCACGGCCTCATTTACGTATCCCGATCTGACGGCCGGCTCGACGTCGCTGGCCCCACTGGTCCTCGAGAAGGCCTCCAGGTGCCAATCACCGGAGATCAGCCAGGCCCGACTCGAATTGGGAGTGAGCTTCAGGCCCTTCGCGTTGTACCGTTGGAATTGCTGGAAGCGTCCGGGGCTGGGGTCCCGCCGCCAGAGTTCAAACGCCATGGCGGCCAACTGCCGATAGGGTCCGGCCGCAAGTGGATCGGCGTCGGCCGCGGCCTGAAGGTGCTCCCGGGCCCGTGACGGTTCGCCCCGGGCAGCGCGGATATGGCCCTGGCAGCGGAGGACCGGCCCGTAACCGGTGATGTAACAGGCCATGCCCAATGCAACGGCCGCGACCAGCGCGAGCAGGGCCACACTCCGAGGCATCCCTGGCGGCGGCCGGTCCCCCCGAGCGGTGTTCAGACCCAGCGCCATCAGCAGCCACAGCGAGCCCGCCACTCCGGGAAAACCGATCCCGCCGGCGGCCAACAGGTTCACCAGCAGGACTACCACGCCGATCGCCGGCAACACTCCCGGCAACCGTCCCTGGTAGACCCACCCGGCCAACAACCCCACGCACGCGGCCCCCAGCGGCAAACCCCACAACATGCCGGTCACACTCGGCGGCGCCGCACAGATCAGCCCCAACGGCAGTGCCAACAGAAACCCACACGCCGCACCGCCGAAGACGTGGACCGGCGAGTCGATAGTTTCCTCTCCCTCTGGGAGAGCAGCATGCCTCGTTCCCACGCTCTGCATGGGAACGCCGGATTGTGCCGGTGCGGGTGGCGGTTCGTTCCCACGCAGAGCGTGGGAACGAGGCCTATTGAAAAAGCACCCCAGCGCGGCCAGCAGGGCCAACATGGCGGGCGTTCCGGCGGTGGCCCAGACCTCCAGCAGGAAGTTGTGCGGGTCGGCCACTTCCTCGCTGGCCTCCGGCAGCATGTAGGTGGTATAGGCGTGCTGGAAATTGCCCGGTCCGCAGCCGACAAACGGATGATCGGCGATCATCCGCAGGGTCGATTGCCAGTATTGAACCCGATAGCCGAGCGACTTGGATGCCTCCCAGAGCACCTGGCGGTCGAGCCCTCCGCCGGCCACCGCGGCAGCCACCAGGATCGCTCCCAAGGCGGCGACGCCTGCCGGCAGCTTCCACCCCAGCCGCGTCTTCCGCCGGCGGCAGAGCAGCCACACCAGCACCAAACCCAGAACGGCCGCCACCCAACCGCTGCGGCTCTTGGTCAACAGCAAACACGCGGCAATGGGGATAGCGCAGAGGGCTACCGCCGGCCAGCCTTGTAGGAGGCGACTCCCGTCGCCGACGGGAGTTCGGCGCGTGTTTGATCGGCGACTGGAGTCGCCTCCTACAGTGGCAACTGCGGCCACGCCCGCCAACATCACCAGCCACGGCGCCAGGTATCCGGCCAGCGAGTTGGTCAGGGCAAACGTGGCAAACGGCTCGCTGCTTGCCAGCCGGCTCTCGAACAGCTCGCGCTCGCGAGAGCCGGGCGGATACCAGAGTCCCTGGGCCCGCAGCGTACCGTCCGGATCTGCCGCGTATTGCGCCCGGGTGTCGGGCAACTCGTGAAAGTACTGGTACAGCCCGTGCGCGGAGAGGGCCACCGCCAGGGAGATCATCACCGCAACCACGGCCCGCGACTCGCGGCGCCCGACGATCAACTGGCGAGCCAGCAAGAAAGCCAGCCCCAGGGCGATCCATTCCCAAAGCATGTTCACGGCCGGCCGGGGGCTCAGATGTGTCGCCGCCCAGACGGCGGCGATCGTGTGCCAGGCGATCAACAGGATCACGGCGGCGTCGGCCCATCCGAAGACCACGCGAAACCGCGGCCGCCCGATCGCGCCCAATAGCCACAACACCGCCAGCACGATCCAGAGCATCACCATCGGCAAACCGTCGCCCTGGTAGGCGGCCGCCTCGCTGGGAAACAGCGGCCGGGCCACAAACAACGCGCACATTGCCCCCAGCAACCAGGGCCGCAGCCGATCGGTGTGCACGGCCGCATCGGCCGGCGGGCCGGCTGCGGGCTGAGCGGCCCTCGATTTCCGGTTCCGTTTACGTCTTGCCATTGGGCTGATCTTCTCGGTTGCCGGGCGGCCGGCGTCGGCCGGCGCTCTCCAGGATCGCTACCAGCAGCAGGATGCAGCCGACCAACAGGAGGATAATGCAGGCGCCGGCCACGTTGACCTGGTGCAACAGCAGGGCCCCCAGGCCGCAGGTGGCCGTGGCCAGATAGATGGTCAGCACGGCCTGGGCGGGGGTCATGCCCAATTCGACCAGCCGGTGGGAGAAGTGGCTCTTGTCGCCAGTGAAGGGAGACCGTCCGCTGCGAAGCCGGATCAGCACCACGCTGGCGGTATCGTAAAGCGGCACGGCCAGCACGCACAGCGGGGCCAGGATGGCGTGACGCAGAGGCCGGTCGCCGTAGCCGGCAAACGTGGCCTCGAGCGTGGCCATTGCCAGCAGATAACCGACCAGGTAGCTGCCCGCGTCGCCCATAAAGAGCCTTGCCGGCGGACGGTTGTGCCGGAGGAAACCCAGCAGCGAGCCCACCACCACCAGCAGCAATCCGGCCACGAACAGTTGCGGCTGGTTGGTCAGCGGGTCGGGAGCCAGCAGCATCACGGCGGCCAGCATCGCGGCGGCAATGGCGGCCACGCCGGCCGAGAGGCCGTCCATATTGTCTAGCATGTTGAACGAATTTACCAGCCCCACGATCCACAGCACACTCAATGCGCCGGTCAACAACGGCACGTCGAGAAACAGGCTCAACCGCCAGTCCATCCGCACCACCGCCACGGCCACCAGCGCCTGCACCGTCAGTCGGACCCGCCAGTCCAATCCCCAGCGGTCGTCGACCAGCCCCAACAGCATCAGCACGGTCCCGCCGGCCAGCAGGATCCAGAGTCTGCCCGATTGTTGCATCAGCCCCGGCAGGTGCCGCGCGATAAACTCGGGCAGGCCCAACAGCTCGGCGACTGGCGGGTCGCGCTGCGACAGCAGGATCCACAGCGCGAGCTGACCCAGCGCCAACGGCAACACAATGCCCAGCCAGATGGCCAGTCCACCGGCGGTGGGCATCGGCGTGGCGTGGATCTTCCGCCGGCCGGGACGATCGACCAGTCCCCAGCGCGGGCCCCAGCGGCGAACCAGCCAGGCTGCCGCCCAGCAGACGAGCATACTGGGAATCGTCGCGCCGACGATCAGCCATAGGTTCAGCCCTGTCATCTCGCCGAGCCCTCCCGTTGTCCGCCCTCGCGTTGTCTTCCGTGGAGCAACTCGCGACACTCGGAGAAAAACTCCTGGTAGTCATCGCGGCGGTAGTCGGCAAAGGTCCACTCGTGCGACTCCCAGCGGCCGTGTTTGTAGTACAAGGTCACCTCGGCGTAGATCCCCCGGGCCAGGTAAACCCGGTGGGTATGATCTTTGGTCGAGGCCAATACCAGCTTGCCGAGGGTCAGGTAGCCCGGGTCGAGGTTCAGCGGCCGCGGCTGGGGATGGTCGGACTGGCGGGCGTAGAGTTGCTCCCACTGGTTGGTCTGCAGCTTGATCTCGGCGATGTTGCCCGGGTCGAACGGCCGCTGGAAGGTGAAAAAGATCTTCCGCAGCCCGGGGCCCATGGTCGGCTGGTAGTAGCCGGTCTGCGTGAAATCGAAGCGGGGACTTTCCAGCGCCAGCGGTCCCCACGTCCGGCAGGCCCGATCTCGGGCCCAGGCCAGCGCCGCCTCGTGGCGGCTGAAGGCGGCCAGCAACAGCAGGGCCGGGGGGGGTGGGGTTGGTTCGCCCATGAATAACAGATCACCACTGAGTGCGTAGTGTGCGTGCTTGCACGCACGTTGGGTGTGCGCTAAACGTCCGATGAACCGGGCGCGTGGGTGCAAGCACCCACCCTACTAGACTTCGGGTTGCCCGGGCGCCGTTTGACAGCGCCTTCCGGCTATTTTACCATGGAGCAGCTTTCGCGGTAGGCTCGCGCCCGGCCATGGAAACTGTAGGAGGCGACTGAAGTCGCCGATGAACCCACAGGCCCGGATCGGGTTGCCAACTGAAGTCGCCCCCTGCAACCGGGAGAAAACGCCCATGCGATCGATTCTGATCCCCGGCGCGATGTCAATGTCTTTGTGCTGCCTGCTACCCGCCGCGGCGATCGCCGGCCGGCAGGGCCCGCCGCCCAACGTGCTGCTGATTCTGGTCGACGACCTGGGCTACGGCGATTTGAGCAGCTACGGGGCCAAGGACCTCAGCACACCGCGGCTGGATCGGCTGGTGCGGCAGGGAATGCGCTTCGACCAGTTCTACGCCAACTGCCCGGTCTGCTCGCCTACCCGGGCGGCGCTGCTGAGCGGCCGATACCCCGACGCGGTCGGCGTGCCGGGTGTGATCCGCACCACCGCCGGAAACTCCTGGGGCCTGCTCAGCGCCGACGCCGTGCTCCTGCCCGCGGTGCTGACGAAGGCCGGCTATCGCACGGCCATGTTCGGCAAGTGGCACCTGGGCCTGGGCCAGCCGAACCTGCCGAATCTCCGTGGGTTCGACTTCTTCCACGGCTTCCTGGGCGACATGATGGACGACTATTACCACCATCGCCGCCAGGGGCAGAACTACATGCGGCTGAACCGAAAGACGATCGATCCGGAGGGCCACGCCACCGACCTGTTCACCGCCTGGACCTGCCGCTGGCTGGAGCAGTACCGAGACACGAAGCCGTTTTTCATCTACCTGGCCTACAACGCCCCCCACTTTCCCATCCAGCCGCCCGAAGATTGGCTGGCCCGGTACAAAGCGAAGCATCCCGACGTACCGGACAAACGGGCCAGGAACTGTGCGTTGATCGAACATCTCGACGACGGGATCGGCAAGGTGCTCGGCGCGCTGCGGCAGACCGGCCGGGCGGAGAACACGCTGGTGATCTTCACCAGCGACAACGGCGGGTCGTTGCCCCACGCCCAAGACAACGGCTGGCTCAACGGCGGCAAGCAGGACATGCTCGAGGGCGGCATCCGGGTGCCGATGTGCGCCGTCTGGCCGGGCCGGATCGAGCCGGGCTCCCGCAGCGACCGGGTGGCCCTGACCATGGACCTCTACGCCACGGTATGCGAAGCGGCCGGCGCCAAGTTCGACCACGTGATCGACGGCCGCAGCATCCTGCCCACGCTCTTGGGCGAGTCCCAGCCGGGGGAAGATCGCTATCTGTTTTGGGTCCGTCTGGAAGGCGGCCGCCGCTATCACGGCACGCCCTACTACGCGGCCCGGCACGGCGACTGGAAGCTTCTGCAGAACGACCCCGACGAACCGTTTCGGCTGTACAACCTCCGGGACGACCCGAAGGAGCAGAGGGACGTATCGAAGGAGCACGCGGGCGAGTATCGCCGGCTTAAAACGGCCCTGGACGCCCACATCGCCCGATGGGCCAAGATCCCGTGGCGTCCGCCGGGCGGCGTCGGGCCGGGCGAGATCGGCAAGGCGAGAGTGAGGTGATCGCAATGCATAAGCCAGTTGGGCGGAGCACTCGTGATTTGCGGTGGCGCGAACTGGCACAACCTTGGTACCGCAGGCGGCTGTCTTTCCCCTGTTCAGTCAACGCGAAACCATTACCCTCAGGTCGTTCACGAATCGCACGAGGGTCTTCGGCCAGGACGCGCCAGTGTGCATTTGCGTAATCAGTTGTTCCGACAGTTGTTCCGATTTTCTTATCATTCCTCGCGGCGGGTCTCCGAACAACTGACGCTTCAGCAGGTGCCGATCCTTCGATTCCCAGGTTTGCCCATCTTCATTGTGACGAGCCCAAGTCAGCCAAGCCTCCGTTGATTTGCACGGAGTCATCAGGACCGTGGCAAGTTCCCTATCGCGATTGACTGGTGTCAATCTTGGAAGCACGTCTTGAATCAACGCGTGGATTTCCTTCCAACGAGGGCTCTCCGAGACTTCTTTCCACCCCGCAGGGAGCGAATTGTTGAGATCGAAGTGTACGACAAGTACATCGAACAGCCCGTAATGTGCTGCACGGACCAAGGTGTCGATGGAACGTTTCACTACCGCGAAACCGCGGCTGGGGAACTTCTTCCGCACAATGCTCATAGCATCGTCGACGTCGAGAAGAATCCGCTCCGCCACGAGCTCATCACTCTCGCCCTCTGCCGCGACCAAAACTCGCATGGTCACTTCATGGCCTCTTCAATGAGGTCATCGAGCAGGCCCATTTCCCAGATCTCTCCGAGTGGTTGTTCCGGACTGTCCGTGCCCAGCCGTTCCTGGACCAGTTCGCGCAGTGGGCGGACATGGGTGCTCCCATTGGCTACTCGTGTAACCATCCGAATCTCTTGGAGTCGGTCTCCCAACTTATTCAAGAACGACGGGCTGTGAGTGGTGATCACGATTTGCAGCGGCGGGTTACCGTCCAGGCCATCGTAGGCGGCCTCCGAAAGCAACTCGACGACTTGCCCAAAGCGCGAGGGATGAAAACCGCGGTCGATTTCTTCAATCGCAATCGTCGTGCCTGGATCCTGGCAGTAGTACAAAACGCATAGCAAGCCTACCAACTGCCGGTCACCCCAAGACAGGTGGACTGCCGCGAACGGGAGTTTCAACCCTTCTTCCCGCAATCCCCAGAACAGCGATTGTCCCCCGGACCAAACGTCAATGCTTTCAGTCTCCGGGCGAAACTGTTTCAGCCTGTTCTGCAGCTTTTCGAAGGTTTCCGGTTCGTCGTCTTTCAAGTGGGCAAGAAATCCTGCAACGCCAAATCCGTCGCGGCCGACAAATTGTTGTTCCGGAGAGTTGCCTTGTTCAATAACACTTGGATTCAGTTCGTAACTTACCACAGACCGGAAGATATTAGATACCGCGCGGATTTCTTGCGCACCCGAATCATCTTTCGCAGGGTTAAGGATGGTTCCTGCCGCCTTTAATGTCTCGTAGTTGAAGGACGCAAGGATCTGCCGGTCGGCTAGGCGGGTCAGTCGCTCTTCCTCTACACGCACTTGCCCCTCACGCTCTCCGAGACTTAGCGTGTAAGAGTAGCTTTGACCGCTGGGAACTTCGAGCTCGACCTCGAAGCGAATATCGTGGATGCGCCCGAAGCCTCTGGCACGCTGCCACCCCAAAGACCAAGGTGGAGGGCCGAAAGCACGCTCAGTTCCTCCCCTGGCAAAATTCCCGATCAGTTGCAGAGCGTCCAGGATCGACGTTTTCCCGACGCCGTTCTTTCCGATCATGATTGTAAGGGGATCGAAGGAAATGTCCGTCCCCACCAAGGTGCGAAACCCGTGTACTTTCAGTTTTCTCAACATTTTCAGTAACCATGAAGCCTGAGTGGCGTTTAGTCCGCAGTGAGCCTGCGCCAGCGAAGTTTCGGCATCAGCCGGTCCGAGAAACCTGTCCAAGACTGTGTCATGTCAGCTCATTCTCGCGCAGATCGAACACGATGCGCCCTTTCGCGTTCCGGCTGCGGTCGAGCCGGTAGCGGCGGTCCAGGATGGTGGAGTACTGGTAGCCATCGGCGTCGGGGTCGGCCGGTTCGTATTGCGTCGGGCCGCGGTGGTGGATGCGAAAGAGGAGTTCTTCGCCGCGGGCGTCGATCAGCCAGAACTCGGTCACGCCGGCCCGATAGTAGGCCGCCGGCAGACGCTGGGTGTCTTTGCGGACGGAGGCATCGCTGACGATCTCGACGATCAGGTCCGGCGGGCCTTCCAGCTCGACGTAGCGGTCGGCGGCTCCGCCGGCCTTGGGAACTAGCCGCACGCGGCCGCCGTCCAGGGAGGATTCGGAGACGAAGACGACATCGGGCTCGGCCGAGAGGTCCGCCTGCGGGCAAGAGACTCTGGCCCGAGTCGTGTACAGCTCGCCAGGCCCCGCTTGCTTGATCCGCTGGCCCAGCACACCGATCAGCTCCGTCTTGAGTATGCCGTGGGTATGCAGCTCTTCCGCAGAAAGGTCGACCTCAACTCGTCCCCCAACGTAATCGATGCGTCCACGCTCCGGGAAGTCCTCGGAGGTGGCCCAGCGGCGAAAGTCCGCCAGACAGCGGAGGTCCATGGGGACCTCGATCTGCTCTTCGAAGACCAGGGTGACTGCCATGACGTTGTCCGTCGATTCCAGGACCAAGCCCCTGCGAGCGGCAATCCGACGACACCCGCAATACCCCTATTGTAGGGT
>SDBV01001818.1_pt1 | contig 31893 bp, 25 predicted proteins | sample 2277081 | NCBI WGS metagenome assembly SDBV01 (sample SAMN10402039, study PRJNA504765) | marine sediment metagenome | isolation source: marine sediment core GS10_PC15, 223 cmbsf | place: Arctic Ocean: Southern Knipovich Ridge | collected 2010 | reverse complement strand
TTCCTCTTCTCTGCCGTTTACTTCGGCGTTCCAGCCGGGGTCCCAATTCTGGTTCAAAATCAGCAGCCCTTTATTTTCACGTTCGACCTTTACAACTGCCGATCTTGGCGTCCAGTCGATTCCTTCTATTTTCGAGGGCGAATCGGCGAAAATCTCCCCTAAATAACCTCGTTCGCCTTTTCCTTTAACAACGCGCGGCCAAGGTGCGGGATCGTAACATTTTGCAATGCCGATATTTGCAAGGATATGGAGGTATTCCCTTCTAAAAGTCGCGGGGTACGTAATCCAGTCGGCGTTCTCCAGGGGATGGCGATAGAAAGGCAGTTCCGATACCTGCCTGAACGGACCGGGAGTGTAATTAAGTTTTATTATTTCCATCGGTATCTGGAAAGTCCTGTACATAAGCGGGGCGCCGGCCATCCAAAGGTCCACAAGAACAACCGCCACAAGCAACCCCGTCCAATATTTATTCACTCTTTGTGCAATTGTAGTAATGCCGATGCCAGCCAGAAGCGCCATCCCGAAGAAAAAGCCGACTCGGAAACGGCTGGCATAACGCAGCGAATCCAAAATAGGCAATTTATTAAGAAACGCAAACAACGAAACGTCGGTGTTATGCCCCGCAGCCGCCCACAGACATATGAACATTGAAATAAGAAGTGGCCAATACCTTTTGAACCCGATCACAAGGCCTAAAAGAACCACAAACCCCGCCGGAATCCCTATGTACATGGTAAGTTCCCAGATATCTGTTTCGTCCAGGAACCCCGGCGGAAGATCCACTAACTGCGAATACCGCACCGTCCTTTTTTCCGGAACGAAAAGCGCGTATGGAAGAAGGTCGAAACTGAGCGCGGGAAAAAGCAAATCGAGATGCCTGCCGCCGTGGCGTTGGAGGAACTCCCACGAATAAAGAACCTTAAAAAGCGAAAAGAGCGTTCCCATGGCAACGGCTCCGGTAAAGCCCAAAATAAGCTTCGGGCTCCGTCTGGCAATCGATTCGAGAGCGAACCAGATGGCTATAAACATGAAAATCGGAATCACCATCGTCGGAGCAAGGCCCGTTATCATCAAGAAGACTATTACCCCGGCCAGGAAAGTGCTTTTGAAGTTTTTTCCTGCATCTAAAAGAAAGTAAACAAGCCACGGAAAAAGCATAATGCCGGCGAATATTCCGAATCCGATTAGTATGTGCCATGAATGGAAAGGACTGAACACGAAAATCGAAGTCGCCACCCATACGCCAGCCCTGCTGAACTCCAATTTTCTTGATAAGAATACCATTCCGGCGGCTCCGATGACAAAATGCAGAACGATACTTAATTTAACGCCCATAAGGGTGCCGAATAAAAGCGCCGGCCCCACCCAAAGAGGCGAGACAAGATATTGAGGATGGAAAATAAGCGGCAGGCCGCCGCAACTATACGGATTCCACAGCGGCGGTTCGCCGAAAAGAATTATTGAGCGCCTGAAGACTTCGACGGTCATAAACGTGGCGTCCCAGTCTACGAGGCCGTACATGTCTATGCCGTGGGAGAACAGCAAGAGTCCGTAAAGCAACGCCAGCGTACAAAGGGCTATAAGATCGAAATCAGTTTTGCCGCCGCTTTTTGGTAAAAATCGCATGACTCAGTTTGCCACATTTTGTATATCTCATGTAAAGATGTCAACAACCGCCGCGCCGCCGCTTCCTTGTCGTGTTATTCCCGTTTTGTTAAAATTTGGTTATTAAATAACTTCCCATGGGTGTAGTTTGAAAAATAAGTTAGCTTTATTTGCAGCATTTTTTTTGATTGCCGGCTTTTCCTGTACCGCCGCGAAAAAGCCCTACCGGAACGGCGCGCCGAACGTGATACTGATAAGCGTCGATACCCTGCGGGCGGACCACCTGTCCCTATACGGTTACGACAAGATTGAAACGCCCAATATCGACGGACTTGCGCGCGACGGCGTCTATTTCCTAAAGGCATACTCGCACGCTCCTATTACGCTGCCTTCGCACATTTCAATTTTTACGGGAACTTATCCGAATTTCCATGGCGTCAGGGACAACGGCGTATTCACGGCTCCCCAGGAACTGAACACCATGGCTGAAATCCTTAAGGCCGCCGGATACGATACTGCCGCCTTCGTAAGCGCGCTGGTTATGGATTCCAGCTTCGGGATTGACCAGGGTTTTGACATTTACGACGACAACCTGGAAGTAGAACGGGGAAAAAAGTCGATATTAAACTACAAGTTCAGGCGCGCGGAAACGATTATCGGGCGCGCCGTAAAGTGGATTAAAGGACGGGCCGGTTCGTCTTCACCGCCCTTTTTTGCGTTTGTACACCTTTTCGATCCCCATTTCGCGTACAATCCGCCGGAGCCTTTTTACTCGACCTATTCGGATAACCTTTACGACGGCGAGATAGCATACACGGACAGCCAGATAGGTGTTTTGATTGCAAAACTGAAAGAACTGGGTCTTTACGACAATACGCTGATTATCTTCACGTCCGATCATGGGGAAAGCCTGGGCGAGCACGGCGAGAATACTCATGCGATTTTTCTATACAACTCGACAATATGGGTGCCGCTGGTAATGAAACTCCCGGGCGGGAAATACGCGCGAAGGAGCGTAAAAAATATGGTGCGGCACATAGACATACTCCCAACGATGCTGGATATCGTTGACCTCGGCAAAGGCGGCGAAAAGATGAAATCGGATATACAGGGAGTATCGCTTTTGGGGGCAATGCGGGGCGATGATGAAGATTTTCGGCTTTTGTCGTATGCGGAATCGCATTATCCGATGTCGCATTACGGGTGGGCTCGGCCTGAATCAATCCGCTCCGACGAATACGAGTACATAAATCTTCCGAAACGCGAATTCTACGATTTGAAAAACGACCCCATGGAACTGAACAACATCTACGAAACCCAAAAAGAACTTGCCTTGAAATACGCCAGAAAGCTGGAAGATATTAAAAGAGTTTCCGAAAAAGGCGGTGTGGCCAGCGTCCGGCGCGATAAGGACGCTAAAATATTGTTAAAGCTCATAAGCCTCGGTTACATACACGGGGATGTTCAGTTCGATGAAAACGAAATACCGGACGCAAAAGACCCGAAAGACCTTATCTTTGCGCACACCGAACTGGTTGATATTCAGGGCTTGATAAACGATAAAAAATACGCCCAGGTTATCGATAGGTCGAAAAAGGCCCTCAAGGTCGACCCATGGAATATCCAGCTGATGGAAACGCTGGCCAAGACGTATTTGAAAACGGGCGATACCGCCGGGGCCGTAGAACAGTTTCAGCAGATCAAAAAACGCTATCCCGCCTATCCGGCCGCATACGTCGCCCTTGGCAACATATATGCCCTGAAAGAGGGCAACTTTGACGCCGCCCAAAAAGAATTTGACGCCGCTTTTGGCATAGCTCCGCGGGATGCCCGGATATGGGCGGCGAAAGGCAATCTGGAAAGGGAAAAGGGAGAGCTGGAAGAAGCCGAACGGAACTATCGCAGGGCCGTTGAACTGGACGCCGATTTAGCCGGAATATTAATATGGCTGGCCGACTTTAACGCATCGCGCAACAGGCTGGAGCCGGCGGAAGATTTTTTCCTTAAGGCGATAAGCGCGGAAGAAGAACGCCCCCAGGCGCATTACGGGCTTGCCTTACTCTATGAAAAAAGTGACAGAATCGAAAGCGCCGAAAAGGAATTCCGCCTGGCCGTTAAATACGGCGGGGAGAACCCGATTTATTACAACAATCTCGGCAGTATTCTTGCCCGCGGTAAAAAGTACGATGAAGCCGTTTCGGCGCTGCAAAGGGCGCTTGAAATCGATCCGGTTTACGCGGATGCCCTCTATAACATGGGAACCGCAAAAATGAATTCGGGCAAAACCGATGAAGCGGCGGTGTACTTCAAAAAAGCTATAGAGCAAAAACCCGGCATGGTCTTCGCCTATAACAACCTTGCCGCGGCATACATCGAAATGGGGGACACCACGAGCGCGCTTTTAACGTATAAGGAAATGGCGAAAGCCGCTCCCGCAATGCCCCTTCCCTGGTACCGGATGGCCATAATCGCGGCCTCAGAAGACAGGGTGGACGAAGCGAAAAAATATCTGGAAAACGCAATCGAAAGAGGGGGACAAGAAGTTATCGAATCGGCCTCAAAAGAAGTTTCTTTGCAAAAGGTTTTTGATGCGGCTGAGCATGATGAAAAACGACGGCAGTAGAATCAACGTAAATATCGTCGACAGCGCCAATCCCCCCACAATCGCCGCGCCTAGGCCCGAATAGATTTCCGATCCCGCACCGCCGCGGAACGTAAGGGGCAACATGCCCAATATCGTCGTTATCGAGCTCATGAATATCGGCCTTATCCGAACTTTCACAGATTCGACCATCGCCTTCTCGGGGGTAAGCTGTTTTTCTTCCTGGTACCGAAGCGCCTGGTGGATGATGAGTATGCCGTTGTTGACCACGATGCCGCTAAGGATTACAAATCCCAGCATCGTTACGACGTTAAGCTCCGAGTGAGTCAGTACGACCCCCCAAATGGCGCCAGCCGCCGCCAGAGGAACGGTCAACATGATAATGAAGGGGTACAGGAACGATTCGAATAACGACGACATCAAGAGGTAAATGATGATCATGGCCAGTATGAAAGAGCCGGAAAGCGCGCTGGCCGTCCTTTTAAGGTCTTCCGCGCTTCCGGTTAAGTTTATGTTGTATCCGTAAGGCAGGGTTTGCCGTATGGGGTCTACGACCTCGTTCGTCACCATGTCCATCATCGCTTCCAGCGCTATCTCGTTGGCGATAGTAACGTTTAGCGTTATAGACCTGTCCAGTTCTATATGCTCGACGGCGGTGGGGCCGAACGTCTGCTCTATGCTGGCAAACGATTTAAGGGGCACCGCCTTGCCGGAAGGAGTGTAAATGAGCAGTTCCTCAAGGGCGTGGAAATCCCTGAACAGTGATCTATCGCCTCTAAGGGTTATGTCGTATTCCTTGCCGCCCACCTTGAAGGTGGTCGCCGTTTTGCCCGCCACGAATGTTTCTATAACGTCGGCGGCGGCCTGCACGCTAAGGCCAAGACCCGCGGCCCTTTCACGGTCAAGCGTAATGCGGTATTCGGGGTTTCCGGAGTCGAAACTGCTGCGTACAAGCTGTACGCCTTCAAGCTTCTCAAGCCTGCCCTGGATATCCTGCCCGAGCTTTTCAACCATTCCCAGTTCCAGCCCCCTGATTTCTACCTCGAATCCCTTGCCGAGCACTCGCTGGAAAAGCGGCACCTGGAATGCGCGCATGAAATAAAAACCGGGCACATCGCCCACCATGGAATTTATCTTTTCGACTATCTCTGGAACCCGTAGTTTCCATTTGTCCGTTACCCTCATGCCGATCCCTTTAAACCCGTCGGAGACGACGTGAAACATCATGCTCTTCTCTTTCATGTTGTTTATCCGCTCGGCTACGATGTCCGACATCTCTTGCACCTTTTCATTGTTAGTGCCGGTTATCGGTTTCATAATCATCAGGACGAAGTTGCGGTTGCCCAAAGGCATATATTCCTTTTGCGGAAGGTAGTTGATCGATGCCGCCGCCCCTGCGATTATAAGGGCCGAAACCGTGATGTTGCGCGCCCACCCGCCGGACGCCAGCCAGCCCGTCAGCGAAACGAAAAACCGGTGCACAAGTTTCCCTACCGGCGCAAAGGAGAGATAGTAGGCCGGCAGGAACTTTTTAAGTTTCTCTTCGTCCAGGCCGCCGCTTACGACCCTTGCGCTAAGCATCGGAATAACCGTTACCGCGATTATCATCGAAAAACCGACGGCCGCCGATATCGCTATAGAAATATCCCGGAATAACTGGCCGGCTTCTTCCTCTATGTAAATTATCGGGATAAACACGGCAAGCGTCGTAAGGGTTGAGGCTAATATCGCGCCCCACACCTCCGCCGTACCGTCTAAAGCGGCCTTGAATCTGGATTTCCCGAGCTTGGCGTGGCGGTAGATGTTTTCCGCAACGACTATGGCGTTATCCATCACCATTCCGGCGGCAAAGGCTATTCCGGCAAGCGATATTATGTTTATCGAGCGTCCCAGTAAGTTAAGGACAATGAAGGTGCAAAACATCGCAATGGGAATTGTTGCGCCCACTATAAGCATCGAGCGCACGCTGCGCAAAAAGAAAAGAAGAACAAGCACGGCGAAAACGGCGCCGAGCTTTATGTTGCTTACAACGAAATCTATCGAATCCCAGATGTAGTCCGTCTGGTCGTACGCTTCGATTATTTCCAGTTTTCTCGGCGCCATTTCGCGGTTCATTTCCCTAATGGCTTCCTCGACGCCGCTTACCACCTTGATTTCGTTTTCGCCCGATTTTTTTATTATTCCGAATGCCACTACCGGTTTGCCGTTCCTTTTAACGAGCGAATTTTTTTCCTTATATGTGTCGAAGACTTTTGCGACGTCCTTGAGGTAAACGACGCCGCGTTCGTCGGAACGTATGATTATGGCGTTGATGTCGCCGACGTTTTTAAAAAGACCGACGGTTCTTACAAGATACCTTCGCTTCCCCTCGTCGATGTGGCCGCCGCGAACGTTCCTATTTTCCCGCACCAGCGCATTTCGCACATCCGCAACACTGATACTGCGCGCGGCTAGCGACTTGTAGTCGAGTTCCACCCGTATTTCGCGTTCCTGTCCGCCGTAAATCCGCACGGAGCCGACGCCGGGAATCCGCTCGAAGCGCGGCTTGATGTAGTCATCGGCTACCTGCCGCATCTGGTTGGTTGTCATCGGCCCCGTGAGCGTCGCCCAGTAGATCGGGCGTTCCTCGTCGGAGGTTATCGTCTTCACCACCGGCTCATCGGCCTCTTCGGGGAGGTCCCTCACGAGGTTCAGCTTCTTTATTATGTCTATGGTGGCCACGTCTTTGTCGGTGCCCCAATCGAACTCCAGCGTAATCGAACTGCGCCCCTCCAGCGATTTCGACGTTAGCTTTTTAAGGTTTTCTACCGCCTGAACCTTTTCCTCTATCGGACGGGTGATCTGTTCTTCAACTTCAAGGGGCGCGGCGGCGGTGTACTCGGTTCTTATTGTGATGAACGGCTTGTCGATGGTCGGCTTCATCTGTATTGGCAGGTTGATTAAAGACACGTAACCGAAAAGCACCACAAGGAGCACCCCGACTATTACGGTTACGGGCCTTTTAATGGCTGTGTCAATTATCCACATGGTTCGTTTAGCTTATCGCAGGAGAGAGGGATTTTCTAATTTGCGAAGCGTGCCTTACCGCCTGATAACCACATTCACCTGTGAGTCGTCGCGCAGAATTTCGTTGCCGGTAACGACCACCTCGTCGCCGGCCTTCAGCCCGCCTTTAATTTCCACCATGTCTCCTATCTGCTGAAGGACGGAAACGTTAATCTGGCGCACCGTGCCGTCCTCCACCTTGAAGACCATCTTCATCGGGCCGCGCTCGACTATGGCGTCCTTGGAGACCATTATCGCCGTGGTACGGCGCGACAATATTTCCACGCGCGCAAAAAGGCCGTCGCGGGCTATTCCCTTCGGGTCGTTAAACTCCACACGAACCATGAAGCCCCTGCTTTCCAAAGACGCGCGCGGCGCAATGCGCGTAAGTTTTCCCTTGAACTCCACATCGGGATAGGCGTCCAGCCGAACGGTTGCAGGCGAATTTAGGCTTACCCTCGACAAGTCCTTTTCGGGGAACTCGGCGCTTACGTAAACCGACGAAAGGTCTACGATGTCGAAAACCGGATCGCCCGCCTTGACCCAGTCGCCCTTTTGCAGGTATTTTTTGGCCAAGTATCCGGGAAAGGGCGCCCGCACCTTGGTCAGGTTGAGGTCGCGCCGCGCGCTTTTGACCTCTACTTTGCGCAAGGTAACGTCGGCCTCCGCCATCTTGCGGTTGAGAGTTGCGGCCTGGGCCTCTTCCATGGACATTACGTTTTTCTTGTAAAGCGTCGTCATCCGGTCTTCATCCAGACGCGCCTTTTCGAAAGCGGCCTTTGCGCGTTCCAGCGCGGCTTTGGCTATTTCCATCCTTATGCGGTACATTTCGGAATCTACGTGAGCCACCGCTTCGCCGTCCTTTACGGAGTCGCCAACCTCTTTATGGAAATCTATTACCGCTCCTTGCACTTCGGCGCGGACCGTCGCCGACCGCGCGGCATGCACGTTGCCGAAAAGCGGGATAGTATCGCCCAGCTCCTTCTCGACGGCCTTTGCGGTTTCAACCGGAGGCGGCGGGCGGTTGAATTGTTTCCCGGCTGGTTGGGATTGCTTTTTACCGCCTTTTGGTTTTTCTTCTTGCGCTGTAACGCCGTACACCGCAGCAAAAAGGAAAAGGGCGGCAATAAGGATTTTAAAAATTTTCATTTCCCCGTGCTTCCAAATCCACTCGCTTCCCTTGAAGTATTGCCGAGTTTTTCAACTTCTTTTATGTGCCACTCCGGCGCCTCGACGGGAACTATCTGTGCTATTTTGTCGCCGGCTTTAACTGAAAAATCGCGGCCGGAATCGTTGCGCAGGATGATAATAATTTCTCCCCTGTAACCGCCGTCGATAACGCCGCCGGATGTATATATCCGACCCGATGCCATCGACGACCTGTCTTTGATTACACCGCCCCATCCTTCGGGGAACTCCAGGGCGATACCCGTGCCTACCTTACGCTGGCCGCCGGCGGGGACTACGCAGTCGTCGGCGCTGAAGAGGTCGCACCCCAGGTCGCCCGGATGCGCCGCCGTTGGAAGCAGTGCGTTTTCTTTTAACCTTTTTGCCTTTAAAATAAACACCTTGAAATATTACCATTTTTACGCATTGAATAGAGTGGCCGGACGCGGCAATAGCATATTTTCACGAAAAGACTTTGCTATAATTAAAAATCATATACGGAAGATAGGGGGCACGATATCAAATACGGAAGGATAAATGTTCTGGCGGGCGGCGTCGTGATACTTATCGCCGGCGTCGGCGGATTCATTCTCGGCTTCACCGTCGATCCTTACTTCGAGGGGGGGATCGTACGCCCCGCCCCTTGGAAGGTTCCTTATTAAAGCCGGCCATTCGCATGGAATGCCGATGGCCTTTTTCAACCTGATAGTCGGCCCACTGATCGACAGGCTGAACTTAAGCGACAAAGGGAAAAAATATCTCTCGTACCTTGCGCTGGGGTCTTTCATTATGCCTGTCGGCCTTCTCCTTCGCGGGTTAACCGGGGGCGCTATGACGTTCGCGCCGGTTGTCCTTATAGGCGCGCTTTGTTTCCTTTCTTCAGCGGCGCTGATAGCAAAAGGCTCGCTGGCCAAATAATACGAACACCCTTAAAAACTTTCCCGCTCAATCGGCAAAATTATCTAGCATTAGAACCGATAAACTAAAACCTTTAGGACTGCTGGTAAATTCAAAGTATTAGGATAAAAAAATTACTTTTTGTGCGATGCTCTCAGTTTTAAAAACCCTCTCCTTACCCAGTTCTTCCAGCTTGGTGACGTTTTTTTAACGCTCTTTTCATTCACGTCTTCCGCGAACAAAAGATCGAGAAGATGTAGCGAAGGGCCGTATTCGGAAAACCTTTCCCGGCAAAAGCCGCAATAAGAAACTATCGTGTTGCCTTTGGCTTCGCCAACGCGCTTCTTGGTTGTGCCTTGGGCCGTTTCCATTTTCCCGAATGGAGCGCAACCGCCGCCTCCGCAGCACATCGTCACCTTTCTTTTGTGTTTCATCTCGAAAAGTTCGTATCCCGCCGCCGTTGCTATTTCCCGCACGGCGTCCTGGATATCGGCGTTGTGCCTGGCGTTGCACGAATCGTGAACGGTGATTTTGCCGCCTGTCATTGGTGCGCCTTTCGATTTCGGTTCGGGAACGCCGTTGCGGACAATCGTTTCGTAAAGCGAGATCACGCGGATTTTTTTGTGCAGGTGCGTGAAGACGTAATGGCACTCCGGGCAGGCGACGATTAGTTCGTCCGCCCCGGTTGCGGCTATTTCGGCGTCGAGTCTTTCCAGCATCGAGTCGAATTTTTTCAGGTCGCCAAGTTCGTAAGTCGGCTTGCCGCAGCAGTTGAGCATAAGCGCCGTATCGGGCATATGTTCAAGGAGGTGTTCCCACGTTTTCAGGACAAGCTCGGGCGAATACGCCGGGAGGGAACACCCGGGGAAAAAGATTCTTTTTATCTCCCGCGCCCCTCCTTTAATTGTCGCGGTGAAAATATCCGACGTGCTGAAATACTGGTGTCCCTTTAAGGGCGTGAACCTTTTTGACATGAATTCGTAAAGCTCGCCGCCCATTTCATGTTCTACCTCCTTGAAGGCCGCACGCCTTTCTTCACGGAACATCCGAGCGGGGCTAAGCTTTTCGGGACAGACCTTTTCGCACAGTTCGCACATGTTGCACGAATAAGTGCGCTCTATATTGCCAAAGAGGCTTTTAAGGGTTTCCTCGGCGATTTCTTTTGGCGATTCACAGTTTTCCCGCAGGAAGAGGCAGTTTTTTACGCACGCGCCGCAGTCGGTGCATTTTTCAACGAGTTCCTTGGTGCTTTTCATTTTTTGTTTTTGGCGTCTATCTAAGTCTAACCCAAATGGCTGCCAGCGGAAGATAGAAACGCCTATCTTTGTATAGATACAGGAGGTTCATTACATTCCCTTGCGATGCCCTTAAAAACTTTCCCGCTCAATCGGCAAAATTATGTATCATTGAACCAATGAACCAGGACCTTTCGGGCGGCGTACGCATAACCGTAATCGGCGGCATCGTAAATATCGCGCTTGCGGTTATCAAGTTTATTGCGGGCACTGTCGGCAATTCGGCCGCGCTTATGGCCGACGCGATACATTCGATATCCGATCTTGCAACCGACATAGTCGTTTACATATCGATTAAAATCTCCGGCCAGAAACCGGACGCCGAGCACCCTTACGGCCATGGACGCGCCGAGACAATCGGGAGCGCGATAATAGGCGCGGCGATATTCTTTGTGGGATTTGAGATTGCATGGAAAGTTATACAAGACGTTTTTGCCGGCGAGTTTTCAACGCCTAAATGGATTGCCTTCTGGGCCGCGCTTGTCTCTATTGCGGGCAAGGAGGCGATCTACCGCTACACCCTTCAGGTCGGCAAAAAGCTAAGGAGCGAATCGATAATTGCCAACGCGTGGCATCACCGAAGCGACGCCCTTTCGTCGGTGGCGGCGGCTATCGGCATCGGCGGCGCGGCGCTGGGATGGAAACTTATGGATCCCCTGGCGGCGGTTCTCGTGGGCCTTATGGTCGTCCGCGTCGGCGGAAAGATCTTTTACGAAGCGTTGCAAAACCTTATGGATACCGGTGTGTCGCCGGAAGCATTGAAAGAAATAGAGGAGTTGGTAAAAAGCTCCTACGGCGTTCAGGAATTCCACGAACTTAAAACCCGCAAGCTGGGTCGCGACACATTCGTCGATATTCACATACAGGTTCAGCCGCGCATAAGCATATCCGAGGCGCATAACATAGCCGAATCGGTCCGCCACGAATTGAGGGAAAAAATCGATCACATTACGGACGCCCTTGTGCACATAGACGCGGAAGACGACCGCGAAGGCCATTTGTACAATATCAACAGGGAAGAGATTGAAAGGGACGTTACGAAAGCCGTCCAAGGCTCGCCGCTGAAACTTTCCGGAGAGGTAACGCTGCATTATTTCATTAACCGCATATGCGCAGAGATTACGCTGGACATGGACGAAAACCTCAGCGCCGGGCAGGTAAAAAATCACGTGGAGGAGCTTGCCAAAATTCTGTTGGAAAACTCCGCCGTCACGGAAGTTTCCATAAAGCACAGCCTCGGCAAGTTTGAAAAATCGAAGGTGTCATAAAAGAGGAGTAAGACCATGAAATACAGGAACGAACGTGATTCGATGGGACCGCTGAAAGTCCCCGCCAACGCATATTACGGCGTCCATTCAATGAGGTCTATTCAGAACTTCCAGATAAGCGGCCTGCGCCTGCCGCCGGAGCAGATAGCGGCGCTGGCGAACATTAAGATGGCGTGCGCGCGCGCAAACATGGAGCTGAAAATCCTGACAAAGAAACGCGGTGATGCAATAGTGAAAGCCTGCCGCGAAATAATTTCTGGCGAAATGCACGATCAGTTCGTGGTTGATATCTTCCAGGCGGGTTCGGGCACGTCGTCCAACATGAACACGAACGAAATAATCGCAAACCGAGGCGCGGAGCTTTTAGGCGGCAAGCGCGGCGACAGGGAACTGTTGCACCCGAACGACCATGTGAACATGGGGCAATCGACAAACAACGTCTTTCCTTCCTCCATCCGCGTGGCCTCGCTGGCATTGCTGCACGCGCTGATTCTGGAAACAAAAAAACTGCATCAAGCGCTAAGGCGAAAGGCCAAGGAGTTCGACAAGGTTCTCAAGTCCGGCAGAACGCATTTGCAGGACGCCGTACCGGTGCGCATGGGGCAAGTGTTCAACGCATTCGCAAGGGCCGTAGAAAAAGATATAACAAGGCTTGGCGCAAAGACAATGCACATTTCGGAACTGGGGGTTGGCGGCAACGCGGTTGGAACCGGCATCAACACGCATCCGAAATTCAGGTCGCTGATAATTAAATATCTGAACAAGGAAACGCGCCTCAAGTTCAGCGTGGCGTCCGACGGCATTGAAGCAACCCACGCCACGAACGACCTTGCCGATCTTTCCGGTGCGGTGCAGACGCTGGCCAACGACGTTTTGCGCGTCTGCAACGATCTAAGGCTGATGAGTTCCGGCCCGAACACGGGACTAAACGAACTGAACCTGCCACCCGTCGAACCCGGTTCGTCCATCATGCCGGGAAAGATCAACCCGACGATATGCGAGGCGGTCGGCATGGTGTGCCTGAAAGTTTTCGGAAACCACGCCACTGTTACGCAGGCGGCGCAATCCGGCCAGTTGGAGCTAAATATTACGATGCCCGTAAGCGGCTACGCCCTTATCGAATCGCTGAAGATACTCGCCTCCGGCATCGGCACGCTTACCGAAAAGTGCGTAAGCGGAATTACGGTAAACAAAGAAAGGTGCGAGTGGTACGCCTTCCAGAGTCCCAGCCTGGCGACGTTCCTCAACCCGGTAATCGGGTACGACCGCGCGGCGGCTGTCGTCAAAAAAGCGGTTTTGCATAAAAAGACGATTCGCGAAATCGTCATTGAGGAAGGTCTCTTGACGGAAAAACAGCTTGCGAAAATATTCGACCCCAAGAAGCTCACGTCGCCCAACATGAAGTAGGCTGACGACACGATCGCTTTCATCTTCGGTAACGTAAGCGCCCCGCCTGCGCCGTTTTTGAATTTGTAAAGCCCGCCTTAAAATCGTATCTTTTAAAAGGGTAGATTAAATGAGCGATTTATTTAACGAAAAAGATATAGCCGAAATGTTCCGCCATGCGGAAAGCGGCTACCCGTTCGAGGTGGCGGGCGCGATTGTCGGTGATGGTGAAGGCGACGACAAAGACGCCGCGAACAATCGCGTCGTAAAGTTCACCAACGTCCAGGAGCAAAAACACAAAGAAGACCCCCAACATTACAGGCAGGATGCGCGCACCGGATATTTTGCCGATCCGAAGGAAGTTTTTGAATTCAACAAAAAGGTGCAAGAAGAGGGGTCGAAGATTCTGGCCCTTTACCACTCGCATCCCGACAACGAAAGCTACTTTTCCGAAACCGACCACGACGCCTCCGTCCTGTGGGGCGAACCGACTTACCCCGGCGCGGTTTACATCGTTGTTTCCGTGGTTAACGGCAAGGCGCGGGAAGCGGTAGTTTTCGAGTGGGACGGCAAAACTTATGTGCCCGGCAAGAAGCTTTTGCTCCCCAAAACCGCCGATTAAGAAGCCGTTTTCCGAAATTAACCGTAACCCCTAATTTTTCAATACCTAAATAAGCAACATCGACTTTCCTTATTTTGGCAAATAAGACAATTGCAGTTACCTTATTTAAGAGAGTTTCCCGAAGGTTTCTAATTGAATATGCTAAACTTTATCGGTTATGGCAATAGAACTAGACAATAAAGACAGGGAAATCCTCAACATTATTCAAACGGGGTTTCCGGTAGACACACACCCGTACGCCGTTATAGGCGAGAAAACTGCCCTTGCCGAAGACGAAGCATTCAATCGCGTAAAGCGGATGTACGACGGGCAGGTGATAAGGCGCATCGGCGCGACGTTCGAATCGCGAAGGTTGCACTTCACCAGCACGCTTTGCGCCGTAACGGTGCCTCCGGAAAAGATCGACGACGCAGTGAAGGCAATAAGCCAGTGCCCGGAAGTTACGCACAACTACGAGCGCAACCACAACCTCAACATATGGTTTACGGTGATCGCGGAATCGAAGGAGAGGATAGACGGGATACTGGACGAAATTTCCGAAAAGGCCGGAATAGAAAAACCGCACAATATGCCCGCTTCAAGAAAGTTTAAAATCAAGGTCGATTTCAATTTCAAGAACCGCGCCGAAGAAGGGGCCGACGAAGAGGACGAAGACGACGGATGAATCCCGAAATAAAGGAACTCGACAAGAAAATTATGCGCGAGTTGCAGGACTGCATTCCGATGGAACCGCGCCCGTACAAAATTATTGCGGATAAATTGAGCATAAGCGAGGAAGAGGTTATAGAAAAAATCCGCATGTACAAGGAAAAGGGGTTTATAAGGCGATACGGCGCGACATTGAGGCACCAAAAAGCGGGATTCACACACAACGGCATGGGCGTATGGATCGTTCCCAACGCGGATGACCGCGACCGCATAGGCGAAATAATGTCGTCGTTCAGGGAAGTTTCGCACTGTTACGAAAGGCCGTCGTTCGACGGCTGGCCTTACAACCTCTTTACGATGATACACGGCGAATCGGAAGACGAATGCGAGGAGATTGCGAAAAGGATTTCCGAAAAAACGGGCATTAAGGACTACATGGTCCTTTACAGCACGCGCGAGTTCAAGAAATCGAGCATGAGGTACTTCGGGTAATTTTAAAGGGGGTAAGATGAGTCTTATAGTTATTGGCACCGTTGCGCTGGATTCGGTTAAAACGCCTTTCGGCAAGGCGGACTCGATACTCGGCGGAAGCGCGACGTATTTCAGCGTTTCGGCAAGCTACTTCACGAATGTAAGCCTTGTCGCCGTTATCGGCGAGGATTTTCCCAATGAACACCTGAAGGTATTCGAAAAACACGGGATAAACACTTCGGGTCTCGTTACCCTGCCGGGCAAGACGTTCCAGTGGAAGGGCGAATACGGTTTCGATCTTAACGTGGCCAACACGCTGGACACCCAGTTGAACGTGCTTATGGATTTCAACCCCACCCTTACGGACGAACAGTCAAAAACCCCTTATGTTTTTTTGGGCAATATAGACCCCGAACTTCAGATGAAGGTCATCGACCAGATGAAGGCGCCAAGGCTCATAGCGCTCGACAGCATGAACTTCTGGATAGAAAACAAAAAGGACGCGCTACTGGAAGCCATCGGCAAGGTGAACATGGTGATAATTAACGAGACCGAAATAAGGGAACTCACCGGGAAACCTAGCCTGATAAAGGCCGGAAGGGAACTGATGAAGATGGGGCCGGATACGGTGATAATAAAGCAGGGCGAATACGGCGCGGTTGCGATTTACAAAGACGAGGTTTTTTCCGCGCCCGCGTATCCGATGGAAGACGTTAACGATCCCACCGGCGCGGGCGACACATTCGCGGGCGGCCTTATGGGTTACCTTTCGCATCACAACGAGATATCGGACGAGGTTATACGCCAGGCGATGATCGTGGGCAGCATCATGGCCTCGTACAACGTAGAAGACTTCAGCCTCAACCGCCTTACTAACCTGAAATTCGAAGACATCGCCGGAAGATACCACGAAATAAAACGCCTGACCTCCTTCAACGACCTCAGGCTGTTAAAGGGGTAATTCCGCGCAACTTTGATTTTTTTTAAAGGAGGCCCGCCGTGGGTATTCGCAGCGTGAAATATTCGCTGATAGTTCTTTTTTTCGCCATTGCAGCAACTGTTGCCATATCCGTAATCGTAAATAATAAGAGTGTTGAAAAGGCAAATAGCGATTTCGCAATAGACGTTCTAGATGCGAAAGATTCCATCAGGGAACGGCTTAACGTTTACATTGAAGTTGTTTACGGGGGACGCGCCCTTTTTGCCGCCAGCGATTCGGTAACCCGCGCCGACTGGAAGACTTACCTCGATTCCACGGATATCTTGAACCGCTATCCCGGTATTTTCGCCCTTCAATATGTCCGCTATGTAGAGCATAGCGATAAGGAAGAATTCATTAGAAATGTAAGGGAGGACAGGTCTATAGACCCGCGCGGTTATCCGGATTTCAACATACATCCCGAAGGCGACAGGGACGCTTACGTTGTGGTGGATTACAACGAGCCATTTGAAAAAAACAAAATGGCATTCGGGTACGACATAATCAGCGAGCCGATCAGAAAGGCCGCCGCCGAGTACACAAGAGATACCGGCTCCCTTGCCTTTTCAGGCAAGCTGACGCTTCTTGAACAGACAACCGGATTTTTGATCAACTACCCCGTTTACAAAAACGGAATGCCGCTGGAAACGGTTGGGCAAAGGCGGGAAGCTTTCACCGGCTTCGTCCTCGGTGTTTTTAGCGTAGAGGAGTTGATGAGCGGCGCGCTGGGCGGGCGCCTGGAACAAAGCGTTCGTTACAGCATCTACGACGGCGGACCGTTAAGCGAACTTTCAGGTACTTTTAAGCCGTCAACGGAATCGATTATGTATGAAAGCCACCCGGAAGAGGTTATCGGATACCGCGGCAACAAAGCTGTTGAAACGCTGGATGTCGGCTTAAGAAGGTGGTTTATCTATTTCTATCCGCACGGGGAATATTTAACCGGATTTTCGGCTGTTAAGGGATACCTTGTTTTTGCCGTAGGAATGGCGGTTAGTTTTTTGCTGTTCTTCCTTATGAGATCGCTTGAGGAAAAGGCAAGGGTGGAAGAGGCCGTCAGGGAATCCGAATACAGGTACAGGGAACTGGTGGAAAATGCAAACTGCATGATACTCAGGTGGGATGCAAAAGGAACCATAAGGTTTATCAACGAATACGCGCAAAAGTTTTTCGGGTATAGCGAAAAAGAAGCGCTGGGACGCAGCGTCCCGGAGTCAATCGTAACGAGGAGAAACCAGTCCACGGGCAAGACTGCGGGGATTATCGAAAAAATAGCCGCCGATCCGGAAAACCACGAATACATCGAAAGCGAAAGCTTGCGCCACGACGGTCAGCGGGTCTGGATAGCGTGGAGAAACAGGCCGATATACGGCGAGGACGGGAAGCTTAAGGAAATGTTGTCTATCGGTATGGACTTTACCGACCGGAAGCGAATGGAAGAGGAATTGCGCCGGACCAGGGATATCGCCGTGGAGGCGACAAAGATCAAGGACAAATTCGTATCCCTGGTTTCACACGATTTAAGAGGCCCCATAGGAAGCATTGCAAGTCTTGTGGAGCACGCCGGAGACCCGGAAAACAAAATGGACAATAGTTCATGGAAACGCATTGCCTCCGGCATCAGCAGCGTTACGAACGGCTTGCTGGTCATGATAGACCGTCTGCTCAATATCAGCCGCTTCCAAACGGGAGATATTCGCCTTGCCAAAACCTTTTTCAGCGCCGCCGGACTCGTCGCGCACTGCATTGCTTCCGTTTCGCATCTTGCTGATAAAAAGGGAGTGCGAATCAAAAACGAATTGCCGAAAAACATCCGGGTTTTTGCGGACTTTGACCTTCTCGGCGAAGTCCTTATTAACCTCATTGTTAACGCAATAAAATTCTGCCGCGAGGGAGACGAAATAACTGTTTACATGCCGGAGGGCTTACAGACAACTATTGCGGTAAAAGATACGGGCGTCGGTATTGACGGGACGATGCTCCCCGACATCTTTAAACAAGATGTAAAAACAACTACAAAGGGAACAGACGGGGAGAAAGGCACCGGGCTTGGACTGCCGTACAGCCGGGAAATCGTTGAAGCGCACGGCGGAACGCTGGACGCGGAGTCTGTTGCGGGTGAAGGCAGCGCTTTTTACATCCGTATGCCGGTAGAGAAGCTATGTATTATCGTGGCGGATGACGATTTAGCGCAAAGGGAAATAATAAAAAAGCGCCTGAATAAGGTGATTAACGCCGAAATACTGGAAGCGGAAAACGGTCAACAGGTTCTTGATTTGTTGCACGACGTTAATCCGCACCTGATAATTACCGATCTAATAATGCCGGTAATGGATGGCTTTGAACTCCTGCGCAGGATTAAAAGCGATAGTCTGCTGGCCTCCATACCTGTGATAGTCAATACGTCTTTACCGGATCAAAGCCGGGAAGACGGCGAGCAGATAGATATGCGCTCCAAGGCGTTTTCGCTGGGCGCCGCCGATTACATTGTCAAACCCATAGTGCCGGAAGACTTTATACCAAGGGTCATGCGCTTTTTGGGATGACGGGAACGAATACGGTGATAGTAAAACAGGGCGAATACGGCGCGGTTGCGATTTACAAATATGAAATATAAACATGCTCTAGCGCTTAACCCCTATTACGGTGATTCCACCGCGTTGATAGGGATGTTTCCACCCACGGGCATTGAATACGTTGCGACCAGCATGAAAGACCTTGTTGGAAAGGTAACGCTTATGGACTTGAGACATGAAAAGGAATACCAAAATGCCGCCAGACTTTCGGAGTTCATCAGGAATGATGTAGACCTTTTATGCATAAGCATCAGGTGGGACATATTTTTTAAGGAAATATGTGAACTCATCCGCGGCCTTCCGGCAGATGTCACAACCGTTGTAGGAGGATACAAGGCGACGGAGGAGGTTGAATACCTTTTGAACGAATGCCCCAACATAGACGTTGTGGTAAGGGGAGAAGGGGAAATGATAATAAGGGAAATAGCAAAAGGCGTCCCTTTAAAGGATGTACTTGGAATTTCCTACAGGGAGGACGGCAAGATAGTTCACAACAAGAACGGGCCTCTTAATGATATTTTAAAAGTTCCTTTTCCGGACAGAACGCTGAGAAAGTATAAATATCGCTGGGTTCAACACAATACAAACATAACAGGCCTTACATTCGATACTGTCCTGACAACGCGGGGATGCCCTTACAAATGCAAGTTTTGCACGTTCAGCCTGAACCCGCTTGGACAGAAAAGGGGTTACACGGAAAGGTCCCTTGAATCCGTTATAGAAGAGCTGAAAACAGTCACCGCGGATGTAGTGATGCTGAGCGACGACAACTTCTTCACGAATCCGAAAAGAAGCGAGGAGCTGTGCGATCTTATAATAGAAAACGGGATCAAAAAAATCTTTGTCGTACAGACCCGGATAGAAATTGCACGGCGCCCCCGCCTGCTGGAAAAGGCGCAAAAGGCCGGCTTCAAGCTGCTGTTGGTAGGCATAGAGTCCCCCCACGACAGGATTTTAAAACAGCTCCAAAAAGGCTTCACCAGGCAAAAGATAAGAGAGGCATTCAAAGTATTAAACAGATACAGTTTTTATATCCACGGCTATTTCATTTATGGAAACATCGGGGAGACTGAAGAAGAGATGGTGTACATCGCACAATTCGCAAAAGAGCTGAAGCTGGACTCAATAACTTTTCAAAAGTTGAGGGTCGAAAAGTTTTCACCTCTTAAGGCAATAGTTGAAAATACACCGGGATATTACTTCGAAAGCGATGGGGGGCCCGTTTATTCCGACAAGTACGACCTGAAGGAACTAAAAAGAATACGAGACAGGATTAAATTCGCGTTTTACCGTCCGGGCAGGGTCGTAAAGATAATTAAAAAGACCATTGACATAGGTTTTATCAGTAAATCCGATTTTGCCTTATTTTTGCTATCCCTGCCGAAATTCCTGTTCGGGCTTGCAAAAAGAGAGCTGAGTAAAAGACGATAACGCCCTTTTTAAGAAACAGCTTTCATCTACGGTTCCAAATAGTACGCAAACCGCATTATCATTAAAGGCTATGAGGATAATAGGAGGCAAGGCGAGAGGTTTAAGGCTTACCGGGCCGGGTAAAATTAAAATACGGCCCACATCCGACAAGGTGCGCGAGGCCCTTTTCAACATGATCGACGTCGGGGGAAGCTCTTTCCTCGATCTTTTCGCGGGCACCGGCGCGGCGGGATGCGAGGCGATCAGCCGAGGCGCTTCGCATGTAACATTCGTCGAAAACCACAAGACTAGCGTTTCGCTTATCCGCAAAAACGTCGATAAGGTGTTGCACGCACTGGAAAGCGAACCCTCCGTTAAGGTCGTAAAGATCGACGCCTTAAAGTTCCTTGAAAAGAATTTAAAAATTCCGGAAAGGCAATTTGAATATCTATTCTGCGATCCCCCGTACGAATGGGAAGAAAACCTGCCGGAACTGTTGCAAATCATCGCGGCGGGAAAAGGAAGAGGCGCGCTGGCCCCGGGCGGAACGCTTATCCTTGAAACCCGCTCGTCGTTGAAAACCGAACTACCATTCAAATATGAAAAAAGGAAAAAGTACGGGGATACCGCGTTAATCTTTTTTCCCTTTTCCGGCCTTACAGGCGCTAAACAGGGTTAGAATTTAACGTGATGCGTACTATAAAAACTTCCGTGTTCGAGTTGTTCAAGATAGGGCCGGGGCCTTCCAGCTCGCACACCATCGCGCCGATGAAGGCGGGATACGACTTTTTGCAAAATGTAAAAGTTCTTTCCGAAAAAAAAAGGTTGAAGGCACAGGCGATTGAAGTCCGCCTCTTCGGATCGCTAAGCGCTACCGGCAGGGGGCACTGGACGGATCGCGGCGTACTGGCCGGGCTACTAGGCCAAAAACCCGAAACGTGCCCTCACGATTTCCTGGACGGCCTTTTGGCCGAACCTAACGATACTTACGAGGCGGATATCGGAGGGAAAAAAATTCCGCTGAAATCCGAAAACATAATCTTCGACGAAATCCGCACCGAATACCCGCACATAAACACGATGGTGATAAAGCTTCTGGGCGGCGGACAAACCCTTTTTGAACGCGAATACTACTCCGTGGGCGGAGGTTTTCTCAAATGGAAAGGGTCGGAAGACCCGAAGGTCGGCGAGCCCGTTTACAAATACGAAAACATGACACAGCTAAAAAAACTTTTAGACAAACACGGATTAAAGCTTCACGAACTTATAATCGAAAACGAAAAGGCGATAACCGGCAAAAGCGAAGAAGAGATCTACGACGGACTTAAAAACGTCGTACGGGTAATGGAGGAGGCCGTTGAAAGCGGCGTCAAGGCCGAAGGTGTGCTTCCCGGTACAATCGGGCTTCACAGAAAAGCGCACACCCTTTACGCGCAGTCGCAAAAGATGCAAAGCGATCACGACCGGTTCTTCGCCGCCATGAGCGCCTATGCGATGGCCGTCGCCGAAGAAAGCGCCGCCGGACGCCGCGTTGCCACCGCTCCAACGTGCGGGTCGTCTGGCGTAATTCCGAGCGTGCTTTTAATCATGAAACGCCGCATGGGAATAAAGGACGAAGACATTTACAACGGCCTCCTTGCGGCGGCGGCGGTCGGGTTCATTTGCAAGAACAACGCCAGCCTTGCGGGCGCGGAGGTCGGCTGCCAGGGCGAAATAGGCGTGGCGTCGTGCATGGCGGCGGCGATGCTGGCTTACGCAAGCGGCTACTCTTTCCGCGTTACCGAAAACGCCGCCGAAACGGCGATGGAGCATCACTTGGGCCTTACGTGCGATCCGGTGGGCGGATACGTGCAGATACCGTGCATCGAGCGCAACGCCATGGGCGCGGTAAAGGCCTACACCGCCTACCTTATAGCAACCGGCGAGGACGCTTTGCACCACATGGTTGACTTCGACAAAGTCATTATGGCAATGGCCGAAACGGGGCGCGACATGAGCGCGCGTTACAAGGAAACCGCCAAGGGCGGCCTTGCCGTCAGCATGGCAAGCTGCTGACGGTTTATCTTCTCGCCCCGCGCCGAGGCGCCTTTTCTATTCACCTTTTCTGGTCGCCTTTTTTTGCGGTATGGCGGATAATGGCTTGAATTAATATATGGACGTTTCAAATTTTGTTCTTCTGATCGTCGGCCTTGCGGCCCTGATTATCGTCATAATCTCTTTCTTCGCCGCACGCAGGGGATACGGCGCCGAGGAACAGAAAAAAAGGTTTAACGAGCTTCAACAGCAATTCGTCAACCATCTCATGAACCAGACCAGTGTCCTTGCCGAAACAATCGGGAAGGTGCGCGAGGACAGCACGGAGGCGATAGGAAAAAGTTTCCAGAGTACACAAAAAAACCTCGCAGAAAGCCTCGCAAAAGGCAGGGAGGAAGTCGAGTTAAAACTTCAACAGCTCATCAAGGAAACTGCCGATATGCGCTCGTCTTCCGAAAAGATGATGGAGATCGGCAGGGACATAAGACAGCTAAGCGAAATACTCGAAGGGCCGAAATCGCGCGGCGTGTTCGGGGAGTTCCAGCTCGAACTCCTGTTGAAGGACGCAATACCCGCCGACAAGTTCAAGCTTCAGTACAAAATCGGCGAAGGCGTTGTGGACGCGGCGGTTTTGCTTAAAGACCGCACACTGTGCATCGACAGCAAATTCCCAAAAGACAACCTCATAAAGGCAAACGAAGCCGAAGCCGGCTCAAAGGAAAAGGAAGATTTTATAAAACAGTTCAAGAGCGACGTGAGAAAACACGCCAAAAGCATCGGGAAAAAATATATCATCCCGCAAAAAACGCTCGATTTCGCCATCATGTTCATTCCGTCCGAACAGGTTTTCCAGGAAATAACGGCAGACAGCGCGTTCCACAAAGAACTTATGGATATGAACATTGTGTCTGCGTCTCCGAATTTCCTTTATATTTACCTGCAATCGCTCGCCATAGGTTTTCGCGGAATGGCGGTGGAGGCGCGGGCGGGGGAGATTATCCACGCAATTTCGGAGCTTAAGGTACGGTTCGATAAATTCGGAGAAACTTACCGCCTTGCCGGAAAACACATGGAAAACGCGACAAAGCAGTATTTCGAATCCGAAAAATTGATGGATAAACTGGAACATACTCTCGACGATCTTAAAATGGGCGGCACGGGAAATCCTTAAAAGAGAAATATTAAATGCGCATGGAATGGGACGATAGCTTCAGCGTTGGAATTCCCAGGTTCGACGATCAGCACAAAAAACTTTTTGAGATTTTGAACACGCTTATCGACGGCGTCAGGGAAAAAAGGCACAAAGAAATAATGGGCGAAACGCTGGAAGAACTTTTGGACTACACCGTCAAACATTTCGGCGAAGAGGAAAAAGAAATGGAAACCCACGGTTATTACGAATACGACAGGCATAAAAAAGAGCACGAAGACCTTGCTTCACAGGTGAGGGATTTCCGTACGAAGTTCAAGGCGGGCACCGCGCCGATGTCCACGGAGCTTATAAGCTTCATTGTGAACTGGCTTAAAACCCATATCGCCCACACTGATAAAAAATACGGGCCTTTCCTTTCCCAAAAAGGCGTTAGATAAGGGCGTTTTCGTATATCATTCCGCCATGATGAAAATCCTTTTCTTGTGCACCGGCAATTCGTGCAGGAGCCAGATGGCCGAAGGATGGGCAACCTATCTGAAATCCGGCGTGATCGACGCATACTCCGCAGGTATTGAAACGCAAGGGCTCAACCCCCTTGCCGTAAAGGCAATGGCGGAAGAGGGAGTGGATATTTCCCGGCAAAGCTCGACCAGCGTCAGCGAGTATTTAAACGTGGAGTTCGATTATGTTGTTACCGTCTGCGGCCACGCCGACGAACACTGCCCCGTTTTTTGCGGAAAGGCCAAAGTCATACACGTTCCCTTCGACGATCCCCCGAAGCTGGCGCAAAATGCGAAGAGCGAGGAAGAGGCAATGCGTCATTACCGACGGGTGCGCGACGAGATAAGGGCGTTTGTAGAAAGCCTGCCGGAATCGGTTAAGGATTATTTATAAAAAGGTTTTCCTTACATCAGTTTATCGAGTTTTTCCAAAAACTCGTCGGCGTCTATAAAGCCGGTAAACCTTTCGGCTTCCTTCCCGTTTTTATCGAAAAGAATCACGGTTGGCACCCCGACTACGTTGAACTCCTTTTTGATCCGTTTTTCCCTTTCGTCCATTCGGGTGAGGTCCACCATCATGGCAACGAATTCGTCCTGGCGTTTTACCACTTTCGGATCGTTAAAGGTGAATATCTTCAATTCCTGGCAAGGCAGGCACCAGTCCGCCGTGAAATCGACAAAAAACGGTTTTTTTGCATCTACGGCTTTTTGAACCTCGGCCTTCGAATATTCGACGAAGGGCAGTTTTTCGGCCGAGGCGCTGTCGTCGGGCAGGTACCATGCCCCTATCGCTATCATTCCGAAACCTATACCGAAGCGGAACAGGTTGAAGACTTTTCCTCCCACATTCCTGCCGGCGAGAATCAGGTAAATGCCGCCCAAAGACGCTATGGAAAAGGCCGCGTAACCGACGTACTCCGGGCCGGGCATAAGGGGCTGCGCGAAATAAAGCGCCATGCCGATCATCACCACGCCGAAGAACCTTTCGACCCACTCCATCCATAAGCCGGAGCGCGGTAGAGATTTTATCGTGCCGCTGAACATCGCTAGGACGACCATCGGAAGCCCCAGCCCCATTGCAAGGACGAAGAAAAGAAGAAATCCCAAAGCGGGGTCCTGCCGTTCACCGACGAACGTTAAAAGTCCCACTACGAACGGCCCCACACACGGCGCCATGATTATCCCGGCGGTAAGCCCCATGAAGAGGGAACCGAAAGAGCCGCCGAATTTTTTCGTGCTTAGTTTCATAAGCCCGGCGGGGACCCCGATCTCCCACATGCCGAACATCGACGCGGAAAGAGCCAGCATTATAGCAACCAGCATTATCACCACAATGGTGTTCTGCATGAATTCGCCGAAGAGCGAACCGGTAACGGCGGCTAAGACGCCCAGCGCGGAATACATGATCGCCATGCCGAAAAGGTACAAAAGGGCGTGGCCAAACGTTTGCATCTTAGACTTGTGCGCGGCCTTGCCGAAATAACTTATCGTTATCGGTATCATCGGGTAAACACACGGCGTGAGATTGAGCGCAAGGCCGCCGAGAAAGATCAGTAAAAGCGCCGTGAGGCCGATAGAGCCATCAAGGTTACTGAAAATGCCGCCGCCGCCAGACGAAGCGCTGATCTCTTTTATTTTCTTTGTATAGCCGGATGCGTACTTTTTGAATAGTTCTTCATTTATAGCCTGGCCGCCCGCGCCTATATTCATTACTATCTCGTCCGTCGCGTCGTACGGCAAGAGGCACGCCTCGTCCGTGCACGCCTGGTAATCAAGCTGGGCTTTTACCGTGACCGACCCCGTCATTTCCTTGGAAAAGCTAATCGAGGAAACTATATAGACCGTCCCATCGTAAACGTCTATCAGTTCAGGCGAAAAGCTGTATTTCTTGGACTTCGCTTTAGGGTAAACGACCCTGCCAACGGTGGCGCGTTCGTCGGATGTCGTGAAGTGCGCAATGGTGGGAATCAGGTTCGTCTGGCGGGGCTTGTTGGAGTTTACGTGGTACTCTTCGTCTATTACGACTTTAAGAAGCACGGGATAGCTTTTGCCGGGCTCGAACTCGGTACTCGGCAAAAGAAGACGCACGTCCACTATCTTCTCCTCAGCGAAGGCCGGCATGGCCATAACCGTCAGAAGAATTATTGCCGAAAAAACCTTTTGCAAAAACTTCATATATTGCTCTATCCTAAAATGTGAGAGTCTATATAAAAAGACCCGTCAAGTCACTAGTATATTTTAATCGGAGGCAAAGATAATGGTAAAAGAATCCGATTCCCCAGCGGATATCAAGGGACGAAAACCTCGTTACTGGATGGTTGCGGCGGCCTTTGCCCTTATCTTTGCCGCAGTTTTCGTTTTGGGGATCGGGGGAACGTACTTTGCCGGGAATATGGAGACGATGGTTAAAAACGCCATATGGGAAGAAATTGAGGATTTTGCCCGGCAGTTCAAGGTTACTTTCAAAACCTTCGAGAAAACGGTCTCGGGAAAAAAGGAAAAAAAGAGCCGGAACTATGACTCCCGCCCAATCGTGGAAACCTACCGCATGGTCGATTTCGAGGGGAAGGCGCCGAAACATTGGGTACAGTTTAACGATGCTTCAAAAGGATCGTTTATAAGAAAAAGTGAAAAAGGGAATCACTTCATGGCGCTAAAGGTTGACACTTTGAAGCCCGACCAGTCCGGCTACTATTACATAAACGGCATGACGGACCTCGTAGTCCGCCTGAAGACGGCAAAATTGAAAGGGGTTTATTTTTCGGTTCGTTCCAGTGAGTTCGCCGATTTCACTTTTTTCTTCTGGTCATGGGTGAACGGCCAGTGGCGGTACAATGTGGCGCGGAACCTTAAAGCGGGGCCGGAATGGGAGAGGATGGAAATTCCCTTTTCCGATTTCAAAAGCGAAAGTAATAACCGCGGCCCGGTGGACATGATCACAACGGCGGGCTGGGGCATAAACCACTTTAACGCCAAACCCGGCGCAAAGGGCGTATTGCATATAGATAATTTCGGTTTTTTTGAAAAAGCGCCACGGTAGGGACATAAACCTGCTTTCACCTCCTGCTTTTATCTATGTAGTTTTTAAAAAACAGGTCCAGGGTGATCAACCTTCGGAATGCGGTGCGGGGTACTTCGCGAGGTGCGAAAGCTGGTGTGACAGAATATAATGAATATATAGAGACGAGGCATAAAAAGATGAAAACAACTGAGTATGTTTGATACTAAAGTAGAAGAATATTTATCCAAAAAAACATTCATGGATACACTAAGATTAAGCTTTGATAAATTCGGCTCCTATGTAATATAATATGTCCGCTTAAACGTTATACATTACAAATATGCTATGAAAAAACCGAAAAGAAACGCATTTAGAGTCAATATACCCGGCGACACCTCCGTTTACATGACGCTGGGGAAGGAATGGTTCAAGCATAAGCACGAGGTTCTGGATTTGAGCGAAGGGGGGTTCCGCTACATCGCCAACGCAGAGGTGGAGGAGGGTAAGGACAGCAAGATTTTCCTCAACTTCCCGTGGCTTTCTGATCCCATGGAACTGAAGATCAATTCCGTAAGGGTGATAAAGAAAGAGATTCCGGTGGAAAGGCCCAAAAGCGAAAAAGAGGAAGAAAAGGAAGAAGAGCCGCCCGAACCCGAAATGAGGACGATCTGGGAGGTAGCCTGCCGCTTTGTAGGGTTGACTATCGGCATGCAGGACAGGGTTTTCTACCAGGTGCGCCAGATGGAAAGGTGGCACATTATGTCTTCCAAGGCAAGGGCCGAAAAGATGGCCCAAAAAGAGGAAGTGGCGTCCGAGCAACCTTCCGAAAACCAGTCCTCTAATACCTAGTTTTTCAGCTAGTTTCTTGGGCTGAATAAAAGCCTTATCTTAATAATCCGCGATTCCGATAAATAAAGTGAACGCAATTTTTACTGGAGGAATCGAAATTGACTGAAGCGACCATATCAACAAGGAACACTTTCAGGGTGGGCGTCCCCGTTGACTCCGGGGTACAATTCACCTTTGCTGACGGCGGCCTGAGCAGGGGCATTAAGGTCTTGGATTTAAGCGCCGGCGGTTTCCGTTTTGTATGCCCGTGGGAAATTTATGATGGATCGACAGAAGTGATAGACCTTTATTTTCCGTGGCTTGAAGAACCGTTAAGGCTCGAAATTCGAATAATCAGGGCCACCCGCGTGGAATTGCCCTCACATGGCGGTAATAAAGTACCGGTCTGGGAAACTGCCTGCTCATTTGAAAAAATGACCATTGGTTTGGAAGACAAGGTCTTCCGTCAAGTGCGCGAGCTTGAGCGCCGCCATATTGTCGCTCTGGCCAGCTGAATCCGGCCGGACCAATTCCCAGTTTCATATCCCATCCGGTTTATAATGTTTTTTTGATTGCCGGTAACACTTCTTACATAAGCCCTTACCCCCAAATCCGTATTTACCTGCTTGGCCTTTAATGATATAATGTGGCCTAAACTGGATGGAGAGAATCCCGGTACATAACGAACCGTTAACTTTATAGAGGTAGAATTTAATGAAAAAGGGTCAGTCGAAATTTCTGGTTGGATCTTTCGTGGTGATAGCAGCCATAGCCTACCTTATGTACACCGGCATTAAGGAGACATCCGTTTATTACCTTACCGTTTCGGAAGCGGTTGCAATTGTTAAGCAGGGCGAGGATTTCCGCATGGAAGGAAAGGTCCTTAACGGTTCGATAAAAATCAACCCCAATTCGCCTGGCGCCAGCTTCGTAATTGCCGATGCAAAGGAACAGATGCCCATCGTGTTCAAGGGCGCCCTGCCGGACTTGTTCAAGGACGACGTGGACATAGTTGTCCAAGGCAAGCTCGATAACGAAGGCGTATTCAATGCGCATACCCTCCTTACCAGTTGCCCCTCGAAGTATGAGGCCGCGGAAGAAGGCCAAAAGATATAAGACATCGTTTGCACATGCTTGAAGGGGTAAAATTTAATGGTTGAACTAGGCGAAATCTCCCTACGTATAGCTTTTGTCGTTTCCATTTACGGTACGATAACCGCCTTCTGGGGCGGGTACGGGGAAAACCACAGAATGGCGAAAAGCGCCTACAACGCCCTTTTCGCCACCTTCGGCCTTTTAACCGTCGCGTCGATTGTACTCTTTTATGCGATAGTAACCCACGACTACTCCGTACAATATATCTATAACTACACTTCCAGCGACCTGAATGTGCTTTACCTCCTTTCCACGTTCTGGGCGGGACAGAAGGGCTCGCTCCTTATGTGGGGGTGGATGCTTGCCATGTTCGGTACGATAGTCGTATTACAAAACCGCGTGCACAACAGGCGGCTTTTGCCTTACGTCGTCGGTATTCTCTTTGCCAACCTAGTACTTTTCACCACGCTTATGGCTTTCATCTCCCCGGTCTTCGAGCGGCTGAGCGGAATACCAACGGAAGGCTACGGCCTTAATCCGTTGCTCCAAAACCCGGGAATGATTTTCCATCCGCCGACGCTTTACATCGGCTACGTGGGTTTCACCATTCCGTTCGCCTTTGCAATGGCCGCCCTGATGCGCAGGCAGTTGGGCGACGTGTGGATAAGATCGACCAGGAGGTGGACGATCTTTTCATGGTTCTTCCTCGGCATGGGAAATCTCTTCGGCGCCAACTGGGCTTATGTGGAGCTTGGCTGGGGCGGTTACTGGGCGTGGGACCCCGTGGAGAACGCGTCGTTCATGCCGTGGCTAACCGGCACGGCCTATCTGCACTCGGTGATGATACAGGAAAAAAAGGACATGCTTAAAACATGGAACGTATCGCTTATAGCAATTACCTTTTGCCTGACGATTTTCGGGACGTTCATCACCCGTTCTGGGCTTATCGCTTCCGTCCACTCCTTTGGAGAGAGCCTGGTAGGCGAATTCTTCCTTTGGTTTCTCATTTTATCGATTCTCTTTTCGATATATTTCATAGCCACGCGGCAAGATATCCTGCGCTCGAAATATCAGCTCGATTCGATTGTTTCGCGCGAATCCAGCTTTATGTTCAACAATCTCATGCTTGTGGGCGGCGCGTTCGCCATTTTCTGGGGAACGATCTTCCCTATGATTTCCGAGGCCGTGCGCGGCGTGCGCATCACCGTCGGCCCGCCCTTTTTCAACAAGATAATGGTCCCCATCGGCCTGGCGCTTCTGATTATTACCGGCGTTTGCCCTCTGATAGCGTGGCGCAAGGCGACTATATCGAACCTTAAAAAGAATTTCCTTTCCCCTTTGTTCGTAACGATTGCCGGAAGCGCGACCCTTCTTGTGATGGGCTTAAGGAGCATTATGCCGTGGATCTTTTTCACCGTGTCCATTTTCGTTGTAACAACCATTATTTTTGAAGTCTTGCGCGGCGTAAAAGCGCGCATGGCGGGAGGAAAGGAAAACGTTTTTAAGGGACTCTTTAACCTTATATGGAAGAATAAGCGGCGCTATGGAGGGTACACGATACACGTTGGCATGGTAATGATGTTCGTGTCTTTTGCCGGCAACGCCTTTAATGAAAAAAAGGATTTTACTCTTAAGGTCGGCGAGTCGGCGATCATGCAGGATTACACCCTCACATACTACGGTACCAAGTTCACCAGGCCCAAGCCGACCAAGGAGGAAATTGTCGCAACGCTCCTGCTCGAAAAGAACGGCAAAAAGCTTGGCTACCTACTGCCGGAAAAGAACTTTTACAAGAACTTCAACCAGTCAAGCGCCGAGGTTGCCATTCTCTCGACACTTAAGGAAGACGTTTACGTTATATTCGCATCGCTGAATGCGGGCGGGGCGGCTTCATTTGCCGTGCATATCAACCCGCTGGTGAAATGGCTGTGGATGGGAGGGTTCTTCATAGCGGGCGGCACGATCTTGGCCATGTGGCCCGACGCCAGGGAAAAGAAACGCTTCGAAGCCCGCTACGCCGCGTAAACATCAGTACCTGCCAATATTATCGAATGTCATTCCGGCCTGTGAGCCGGAACCCATTTTTCTTTTTACTTGAATTTATTCCTGATTGCCTTGATGACATCAAAATTCTGGAAAAATGCATCAACAATATCCGGGTCGAAATGCGTACCTGAATCTTTCTCGATTTCAGATAATATCTGTTCATCCGTCCAAGGTTCTTTATATGAACGTTTTGACGCCAAGGCATCGAATACATCGGCAAGAGCCGTTATTCGCGCGGCGAAAGGTATTTCCTCCCCCTTTTTAGTTTCGCCCATCTCCACTTTATCGGACATGATGTTTCCTATTTTGCCGGGATACCCCCCTCCCGCCCATTTCTCATGATGGTTAAGGGCTATTTCGGCGCTCATCCTATCCAAATCAGAGGTGGTATTGACAAAAAGTTTTGCCCCATAGACAGTGTGCCATTTCATAATGTTTCTTTCTTCTTCATCCAACTTGCCCGGTTTTTTAAGGATGAAATCGCTTATGCCGACCTTTCCAACATCGTGAAGCATCGAAGCCTGCCTGAGCAAATCCTTATAACGTTTAATTTCTATTGTGTCGATGCCTCTGTTGAGCGCCAATCTATGATAAATCTCCGCTGAATAAGCCCCAACCCGCTGGACGTGAGCGCCCGTTTCGTGAGGATCGCGCAATTCGGCCATTTTGATCATCCGAAGTAGCAATTCACGGCTCATGATTCCACGTTCAATGGCAACCGACGCATTATTAGCAAACAACGGGACGTAAATTTTGTTCTGCGGTGAGAAGGGAACATCTCCTCCCAAACTATTCTTTGCATTAATGAGCTGCATAATTCCTATTAGCTTGTCCTCAAATGTCTTTAACGGAATGGTAAGTATGGAAGTGGTCTTATAACCGGAATCCTTATCAAACGATCGGTTGAAAGAATACGGCTTTTCTGGAGGGATGCTGTATGCATCATCGATTGCCAGCATTTGCCGGGTTAGAGCCACATATCCGACAATAGATTCTTTGTTTATCGGTACGGAATAATCAGAGTAAATCGCCGCATTTGATTCGTCTTTACCGAACAAAGTATCGTTTTGCACATAGCTGAAATTCAGGTTTTCTTCGCTAACAAGAAAAATGGTGCCCGCATCCGCATTGGCCAGCTTTCTGGACTCAAAAAGTATATTGTCCAGAATAGCATCGACATCCTTAAAGTGATTGAGCTTTTCAATCGTCTGTAATATCGATAGAACGGTATCGGTTGAATACCGGTTGTCTTCGGTAGCTATATT
>SDBV01001817.1_pt1 | contig 31906 bp, 25 predicted proteins | sample 2277081 | NCBI WGS metagenome assembly SDBV01 (sample SAMN10402039, study PRJNA504765) | marine sediment metagenome | isolation source: marine sediment core GS10_PC15, 223 cmbsf | place: Arctic Ocean: Southern Knipovich Ridge | collected 2010 | reverse complement strand
AAAGCAGACGGGAAAGCCGGCCGGTTGGAGTACACGCTGGAGGGCGGGCCGGAGGGAGCGCGGATCGATCGGGAAACGGGCAAGTTTAGTTGGTGCCCCACGGAGCGGCAGGGGCCCGGCCATTTTAGGATGACGGTCCGGGTAGTGGCGTCGGGCAGGAGCGGGACACCGGCGGAGCAACGATTCGGGGTGCAGGTTCGAGAGGTCAAGCGGCCGCCGGTGCTGGCAAGGATCGAAGAGAAGACGGTCGAGGTCGGCGGCAGGTTGGAGTTTCAAGTGCGGGCGGAGGATCCGGACGTTCCGTCGCAGCCGGTACGATTTGGCCTTGGTCCGGGGGCGCCGTCCGGGGCTGAGATCGATCCGACCAGCGGTCAGTTCCAATGGACCGCGGGGGACGCGAAGCCGGGTGAAGTTTACGAGATCACGGTCCGCGCTCGGAAACCGGGCCCGGGCGAGCAGGTAGCCGAACGGTTATTTCGAGTGCAGGTGGAGGGGGCGGTCGGGGAGGGGCCCGAGGGTGCGATCGACCGGTTCGTGGGCGAGCTCCGCGAGAAGGGTGCGAAGGTGAGCGTGGCGGACGGTGAGTTCTCGCATCCGTCGCTATCGGGGAAGTTCCGGCTGCTCTCGGTCGACGGCCAGCGGGTGGGGGTGTTCGGCTATGGCACGGCCGAGGCGGCGGCACGTGACGCCGCCGGCTTGACTTCCGAGGACCTTCAGCAGTATGCCAAATCGCTCCCCGGGCAGCCGTCGGCATATCTGTTCCAGCACGACCGCCTGATCGCCTTCTACGTCGGCCGTGACGCTCCGCTCTTGAACCTGCTCGACGAGCGGCTCGGTCGGCCTGCCGTGGTGAAAACCATCGATGTGGCTCCGCCGGCCGACGAGACGTTCCCCGAAACGGCCGAGGCTTCCGATCAGACCGAAGGCGACGAGATCATCCTGGGGCTGTACGCCAAGAACAAGTTGTTGTCCAAGAGAGAGTATCCCACGCTGCGCAAGGTGTTCGCCGACCGCTTCGGAAACCAGCACAGGGAAGAGATCCGGCAGGTGTTCGGAGAGAAAAACGGGGAGATGCGGCAGTGGCTCGATGAGCACGTGGATATCAAGGAGGAGTTCTACCTGGCGATCGATCCGGAGCACGACAAGGTTCCGGAAGTACTGGATTTGTTCAAGGAGTTGAAAGAGGGATTTCCCGGGAAGATCGAGTCGTACGCCAGTCTGGCGATTGCGGTGTCGGTGGTGTGGGACGATGAGCGGAGAGCGATTCACCGCAGTCCGTGTGGGCAGCACCAGAGCGTGAGGCCGGAGGGCGAGGTGGGTGCGGTGGAGAATTTTCGGTACTTTGTGGAGGCGGAAGGCGTGATGCAGGGCCGGGCGGCGTTGCTGCCGTGGGAATTTCTGGTACACCTGGTCAACCACAGGACTCCGCTGGAAGAACGGGGTTGGGCGTTGAACTTTTATCTGCCGAAGCGGGTGAAGTTTGGGAAGTGCTACGGGGACGTTCCGTATGACGGCCAGATGTTGAAGGGGTCGGATCCGAAGCTGAAGGGTCGGCCCCATACGCTGCCGAACCTTGTGCAATACGGGGGCGTGTGTTCGGCCCGGGCCGATTTTGCGGCCCGGGTCGGCAAGAGCATCGGTGTGCCGGCCTTCAGCGTGAGCGGAAAATCGCGATACGGGGAAGGACACGCGTGGGTGATGTGGGTGGAGTTGGGGAGGGTTACCCGGACCGGGTTCGCTTTCTCGCTGGAATCGCACGGCCGCTTCCGGGGCGACAGGTACTACGTGGGCAATCTGAACGACCCGCATACGGGCCAGCCGACCACGGATCGGGAATTGGAATTACGATTGCACACGGTGGGCATGGATCCGATTGCAAAGCGGCAGGCGGACCTGGTGATGCGTTCCTATGCGATGCTGCGGGAACGAGCGGAGTTGGACACGGCCGACCAGCTCTTGTTTCTCAGTCGGGTGATCGATTTATCGCCGGGCAACGAGGAGACGTGGAAGGCGTTGGCGAAGATGTCGCGGGACGGGCAGATCACCAAAACGAACAGCAAGCCGATGGTAACCGTGCTGAACCGCCTGTTCACCGTGTTCGCGAGTTTGCCGGACTTCACGTGGGTGGTGTTCGACGACCTGGTCTCGTTTCAAGACATACCGAAGCGAAGGGCCGAGCTGTTCGGACGCTTGGCGGCTCTTTACGAACAGGCCGAGCGGCCCGACCTCTCCTGCAGGGCACGGTTGAAATATGCCGAGTACCTGGTGGCCGACAAGCGCGTGGACGAGGCGATCCGGGGGCTCACGGTGGCGATCTTGTTGTTCCCTGAAGAGGGAAACTTCGTGCCCAAGATGCTGGATGAGCTGGAAGAGTTGTGCGGAGAGCGGGAGGGTTCTCAAACGCACCTGGTCGGTTTCTACCAGGAGTTTCTGCCGAAGATTCCGCGGTATCGCGGCAGCCGACCCAGCCCGTACTGCATGCAGATGTATAAGCGGGGCATTCAGCACCTCCGGGAAGCCGGCATGGAGCAGTTGGCCCAGGCGTACCAGGTGCAATTGGGTCTGCTGGAGGCCAACCGCGGCGGTAAGCGGTGAGCTTGGCGGTGGAGATCAGGAGCCGGTTGAAGAAGCACCGATTCATCGGTGCACCTGATGGTAGGAGGCGATTGGAGCCGCCGATTTGGGAGTTTTCGTCCTTCGATCGGCGACTGGAGTCGCCTCCTACGGCTTTTTCAGCGGGCCGATGACTCGTTTTGCGGGAATGCTATTGCCGACGATGGCTCAACTGGTCGTCGGGCAGGGCCAATTGGCGTCGGAGTTGGGCGACGTGGGCGTCGATCTGGTCGAGATCCTGGCGGAACCGTTCGACGCGGCGGCAGTGGTCTTCGAGTTGGGCGAAGATGCCGGCGGCGGAGGAGGGATGGTTCCAGCCTTCGGCGAGTTGGTCGACCTCTCGGCGGAGTCCGCGGCGCAGTCGGCTGGTGAAGGCCCAGATTAGCAGCAGGCACCAGAGGATCAGCCAAAAGGCGGCCGAGAGGTAGAAGTCGATTCCGTAGACTTCTGCGCCGGCGACCCATGAGTCGTAGAAGAAGTTCCTTCCCAGACGGTAGAGCAACAGACCCAGCATTGCGGCCAGGAGCAATTCGTATCGCCAGCGAGTGAACCACCCGGTGTGGCGGCCGGCCAGCCGGGCGATGAGCGACTGAAGTTGGGCGGCTACGTTCTCGACGAAGCCGCTGCCGGCCTGGTCGGCCTCGGCGGTGACGGTTTCCAGGGCAGCGGATTGGCGCGGCAGGCCGGCTTCGGCGGTGTAGCCGTCGAGGATTAGCGCGGCTTTTCGGAGTTGGGTCTGGTTGAAGCAGCCGGCCACGGCCCGATCGGCGGAAAGGTCCGACTGTTTCTGCTGGCGGCGCCGCTGCCATCCGCGAAGGCCGCCGACCGCGCCCCAGAGGGCCATTTGCGCCGGGGTTCTTGCGCGCCACAGGAGCGTGCTCATCAGCAGGCCGCCGAGTCCCTGGAAGATGCGCAGCACGAGCGAGAAGGGGCTGAGCCCCCAGCGGGAAGCGATTTGAGCGAGTATGCGGCCTTCCCATTGGCGGCGGTTGGCCAGCAGCTCGGAGTGCATCTGGCGGGCGAGTTGGGCGGCCAACTCGGTGCGCTGCTGGTCCACGGCGGTTTGGAGCTGGCGGACCGCGGGGAGGTGTTGGTCGATTCGCAGCCGGCATCGGGCGAGCAGTTGGGCGAGCAGGTCGAGGAAGTTGGCCCGACGGATCCGGGCGGCGGCCGTACCGGCTAATTGTCTGGTTAGGAGGTCCAGCAGGGCGGCGAATTCACCTCGCGGCTGGAGGCCGTTTTGGGCGTCGGCCAAGGCCGCCGGGGAATCGACCAGGAAGACGTGTGCGGTGGAGTATTGGCGATCGAGTCTCCGGCGCCAGTCGTGGCGGATGTCCTGGTCGACGTCGGCATGGGTCTGGACGAAGACCAGCCGGGCGCCGCTTGCGGCGTCGGCCAGTTCCTGGGCCACCCGGGCGCTGCCATATTTCTGCTGCGTGGTGGTCACCAGCAGTACGTCGCAGTGGGGCAAGAGGTGGCGCAGCCGGGAGAGGTTGGTGCCGGGGGAGCGGGTGTCCTCGGTGGTGTCGGGGTCGGGACAATCGATCAGGACCAGGTTGGCCAGGGGGGGCAGATCGCGTTGGATCAGTTCGATGTGCTCGGGGGCGATGCCCAGCATTTGGGGGGTAAGGTCAGGGCGGCAGATCAGCGTGGGTCGCGTGGTGGTGGGTCGTTGGCGGCCGGTGCGGACCACCTCGGCGCCGAGCAGTGCGTTGACCAGGGCACTCTTGCCCGTGCCGGTGCCGCCCAAGGTGGCCACGACCAGGGGCGCTTCGAGCCGGACGCGGAGCGACTGGGCCCTCTCTGCCGTTCGGTGGACCAGTGCTCGGCAGGGTTGGGACGGCTGCCAGGCGGGCGTAGAATCGGCCCAGCCCTGAAGGCGGCCGAGGAGGGTGTCGACCTCGGCAAGGAGTTCGAGATGGAGGAGTTCCTCAGGAGCCATACTGGCAAGGATAGCAGATGTGGGGCAGGCCTCCCATCGGTGGGACACGAAGCTGCCCCATCGAATGGTCGGGGCGCGTGTGCGGGGGGCGGGAGGTGGGATTTCGGTGAAAATTGGCCTAGGGAGCTATTCTGCTGGGCCGTGATTCGGTATGCTTACCGGGCGGAAGCGGTTTTGGAGTGCCGTAGAGGCAGGTTGTCGCTGGGAATCGACGGGAGGACGTCATGGATTACGGATTGTCGATCTTGTTGGCGGCCGGTTTGGGCCCGAGCACGACTGGCTGGATCGTGATAGGCTGCGTGGCGGCCGTGTTCGTGTTTATCCTGGTAGTGATCGGGGTGAATTACGGCGGGATTTATGTCCAGGCCTGGGCGGCGCAGGCGGACGTGAGTCTGTACAGTCTGATCCGGATGAGTTTCTGCCGCGTGCCCAGCCGGCAGATCGTCAATGCCAAGATCATGGCGGCGCAGGCGGGTCTGGGCGACGATAGCCAGAGCGGGATCAACACGCAGCGCCTGGAGGGTCACTACCTGGCCGGGGGCGACGTGCCCGGCGTGGTTCGGGCGATCATCGCGGCCCATCGGGCCGACATCGATCTGGACTATTTCCGTGCCGCGGCGATCGATCTGGCCGGCCGGGACGTGGTGGACGCGGTCCGGACCAGCGTGCAGCCGAAGGTGATCGAGTGTCCCGATCCGAAACGCTCCCAGAAGACCACGCTCAGCGCGATCGCGAAGAACGGCGTGGAGTTGAAGGTGCGTGCCCGGGTGACCGTGCGAACCAACCTGGAGCAACTCATCGGCGGTGCGACGGAAGAGACGATCATAGCTCGGGTGGGTGAAGGGATCATCACGTCGATCGGCTCGGCCGGCAGCCACTTGGAAGTGATGGAGAGCCCGGACAAAATTTCGACCGCCGTGCTGGAGCGGGGGCTGGACGCCCAGACGGCGTTCGAGATCGTGTCGATCGATATTGCCGACATCGACGTGGGCGAGAACATCGGCGCGCGTCTGCAAGCCGATCAAGCGGAGGCCGATATGCGGGTTGCCCGGGCCAAGGCCGAGGAGCGCCGCGCGTTGGCCAAAGCCCGGGAGCAGGAGATGACGGCTAAGGTGGCTCGGAATCGTTCGCGAGTGGTGTTGGCCGAGGCCGAAGTTCCGCTGGCGATGGCTGCTGCGTTCAGGGAGGGGAACCTCCAGAGCAGGGGCGGCAACCACGGCAAAGGCGAGCGTTAGGTCGGGGTTTGCCGCATGCGCCCGGTTGATGGTATACTGTTGAGCGGTTGCACTGGGCAGTTGCCCTAATCGCCTCTGGATTGGTCTGGGTGCTGCCCACTTCTGAGCGATTGTCTTCGTGGTTCTCAGGCATTTGTGTTCGCAGAGTGAGCCATGGCGGGAGCGTTCGATCCTTATCGCACCTGGCTGGGAATTCCGCCCGGGCAGCGGTCGCCCGACCACTACCGCCTGCTGGGGCTGCCGCTGTTTGAGGATCGGCCGGAGGCGATAGAGCGCGCCGCCGATCAGCGGATGGCGGATCTGCACGCCCTGCCCACCGGCGAGCACGCCCAGGCAGCCCGGGAGTTGCTCGGGGAAGTGGCCGCCGCCAGGGTGTGCCTGTTGGATCACCAGAACAAGGCCGCCTACGACCGCCGGTTGCGGCAGGTGCTGCAGATCGAACCGCCGGGCATCCCAGAACCGCCGCCGGTACGTGAAGCCCTCGAACCTGATGCTCACCGGTCGGGGAGAGGTGAAGCTGTTGGACCTGGGCTTGGCCCGATTCTAGTCGCAACAGCCGTCCGGCGATGATCGCGATGCTCAAACTGGCCTTGAAACTCCGCCAGCAGGGACGGATCAAGTTCTGAGCCGCCGGGTGTGGGTCTCGATATGCAGCCGGTCTCGGACTCCGCGATTGCGCCCTAACATCTTTCGTCACACAGACTTGCGCGAATCGCGCGAGTTCTGCGCGGGGCCCGTGCGGCCACGCTGGGCAAATCTGTTGGTCGGCCAGAGCACGCAGAAGCGGGATATTACGTAGAATTCGTGTCAGATAGCGATTGGGGCCGTGTGTAGGTAGTTGGAGAAGGGACAGTGAGCGAGATACCCGACACCCGTTACAGCTTGCTGGTGCGTCTGCGCGATGGGGGTGACCAGCGGGCGTGGGGGGAGCTGTTGGAGATCTACGAACCGTTGATTTACGGTCTGGCGCGGCGCAAGGGATTGCAGCACGCCGACGCGGAAGAACTCACGCAAGAGGCCTTCGCGGCCGTGGCCTCGGCGATCGAGCGTTGGGACCCCGATCCGGCGCGGGGGACGTTCCGGGGCTGGTTGTTTCGGATTGCCAGGAACATGACGATCAACTTCTTGTCGCGGGCGCGGCCCGAGAACTTGGGGACGGGCGGGACGGGTTTCAGGCGTCTGTTGGAACAGCAGCCTGCGCCGTCGGCGGAGGATGCCACGCTGTTTGGGCGGGAGTATCGGCGGGAGGCGTTCCGCTGGGCGGCGAAGGAGATACGCGAGGAGTTCCGGGATTCGACCTGGAAGGCCTTTTGGTGGACGGCGGTTGAGGGTCGCGAGATCAAGGAGACGGCGGACGCTTTGGAGACTTCGGTGGGGGCGGTGTACGCGGCGCGGAGCCGGATCATGGCCCGGCTGAAACGAAAACTCAAACAGGTGGAAGTCCGGTGAGCGGCCACCGGCGGAGGGGAAACTATGGTTGCGAATCGCGCGTGCCGTCGCGGCGAGCAATTGCGGATGTTCCTGGACAGTCAACTCACGGCCGATGAGGAGACGGCGCTGGTTGCACACCTTGATACTTGCGGCGCGTGCCGGGAGCAGCTCGAGTCGCTGGCGGCGGACGTGGACGATTGGAGCGACGTGGGAGGGTTTCTGGGGGCCGCCGGGCCGCTGGAGCGGGAGGCAGGCGGCACCCAGCGGCACGGTCCGAGGGTTGCCACGTTGGGCCAGGTCCGGACGGAAGCTGCCGGCGATCAGACTCCGTCGCTGGAGTTTCTGGCCCCGACGGATGATCCGGCCATGCTGGGGCGGTTGGGTACGTACGAGGTGTCGGGGGTGATCGGCTACGGCGGGATGGGAATAGTGCTCAAGGCGTTTGACAGGGCACTGAGCCGAAACGTGGCGATCAAGGTGTTGGCCCCGCAGTTGGCGATCAGTGCGTCGGCCCGGCGGAGGTTCGCCCGGGAGGCCCAGGCGGCAGCGGCGGTGGTACACGAGCACGTGGTGGCGATTCACGCGGTGGCCGAAGCGGGGGGGTTGCCCTATTTGGTGATGGCCTACGTTTCGGGCGATTCGCTGCAACAGCGGATCGACCGCGACGGGCCGCTCTCGGTGCCGGAGATCCTGCGGATCGGGATGCAGACGGCGGCCGGGCTGGCGGCCGCGCATGCCCAGGGGCTGGTCCATCGCGACATCAAGCCGGCCAACATCCTGTTGGAGAACGGGGTTGAGCGGGTAATGATCACCGACTTCGGTCTGGCCCGAACGGTGGACGACGCCAGTCTGACCCGCAGCGGTGTGATTGCGGGCACGCCGCGGTACATGGCCCCGGAGCAGGCGCAGGGGGACGGCGTGGATCACCGGGCGGACCTGTTCAGCCTGGGGAGCGTGATGTACGCGATATGCACGGGTCGTCCGCCGTTTCGGGCGGAGACGGCCATGGCCGTGATGCGGCGGATCTGCGAAGAGCAGCCGCGGCCGATCCGGGAGATCAGCCCGGAGGTGCCGGAGTGGTTGGTGGAGATCGTCGAGAAGCTGCACGAGAAGGACCGGGCGGTTCGGTTCCAGACGGCTGCGGAGGTGGCGGAGCTGCTGGGGCAACACCTGGCCCATTTGCAGCAGCCGACCACGGTGCCCAGGCCGGCGCGTCTGGCCCGGCGGCGTCGGAAGGGTCGGTTGTGGCGCCGGCCGGTTGTGGCGGCTTTGATTTGGTTGGCAGTTGGGGCCGGAATGACGGGGCTGCTGGGGGCCGGTTACCTGGCCAGTTTGTTTTCGGCGGCGGGGGAAAGTCCGGCGGCGCGCCAAGGGGATGGGGCGGAGCTCAAGTCGCCCGGCGCCGGCGTTGCGTCGCCTCCGGGCGCGGGCGGCCAGGCGGGCGCGGGCGGTCAGGCCTACGAGGGGCCGAACGAGCAGCAGTGGGAGGAAGAGGTTGGGGGGATCCGGCGCAGGATCGGTGAAATCGAAGGGGGCTGGAATCGGATGACCGACGTTTTGCCGGCCGATAGCTGGTCGGAATCGGTCGGCGAGATCGAGGATCGGCTGGATCAGCTTCAGCGCGGGCTTGACGAGGGGGGTTTGTGAGGGCGCTGCCCGAGGGTGCGCGTCAGTTTCTTAACTCTTTTGACTCTTTTGACAGAGAGGAGTGGTGTGATGAGGTTTTTCAAGATCGTTGGGATTTCGATGTTGTCGGTCGCGTTCTGCCTGTTTATGGGGTGGGCCGCGATGGTGATGGTTCACGCGGGCGAGGATGGGGCGTCGGAGCTCACGGCATTCCCGGCACCTCCGGCCGCTGAAGGTGATCTCGCAGCCGATGATACGGTACCGGCAACCGAGCCACCCCTGGCCCCTCCGGGTGTTCCCCCACTCGCGCCTCCGTCAGACGTCCGGCGCGGCACCGACCCGTTCGGGGCTGAGGATTTTGTGTTGTCCGACGACGTGCTCGGGGGGGAGCCTTACGCGGACTCTTTGATTCGGCGGAGAGGATCAGACCCGCTGAAGGATATAACCGAGCTGGGTAAGGCGACGGCCGCCCAGCTTCAAGCCGGCGACAGGTATCTGGAGTCGAAGACGCGGCGCCTGGCCGAGCAGTACGCGAAAACGAAAGACACGGAGGGGCAGCCCAATCGCGACAAGCTCAAGGGTGAGTTGGCCAAAACGATCGAGAGGCATTTCGACGTTCGGCACCAGGTGCGCAAGCGGGAGATCGACCAGTTGGAGGCCCGGGTGAGACGGCTGAGAGGGCACCTCCAGAAGCGCCAGGGGGCCCGGCAGGCGATCGTCGAGATGCGGGTGAAGCAGTTCATCAGCGCGGCCGAAGGATTGGGATGGGATGCGGATTTTGGCGGGAGTCGTTCGCGGCTGGGGTGGACCAGGAGGTCGTCGATCGGGCTGCCGGGAGTCAGTTTCGGTCTTCCGCACATGGAGGTCGGTGCGCCGGCCGACGGCCGCACACACACGCATACGGAGCCTGGGGCCGGCGGGCACCTCGTCCCCACGCGTTACTGACCGGCGTGTGTGGCTGCTTGATACCAAGCAGGCGGTGGCCCGGGGTTCCGGCCGGCACTGCTTCTGCGAAGCAGTGGCACACTGTCCTTCTGCGTGCCGGGCGGCAGACTGCTTCTCTGCGTGCCAGGTTGGCGAGAAATGCGGGGTTATCGAAGCGGGATGGAGCGTGAGAGCCTGTTTCCGGCGGTGTCTTCGATGTGTGACTGAAACGGGCCGTTTTCCGGGCGCCAATGTGGGACGAAGATCTGGAGGGTGCTTTTGTTGGCCAGGCGTGCCGCGAATTTTGCGGGCTGGCCCTTGCCCGGCTCGATCACCCAGACGTAGGGCGAGGCGGGATTGGGCCGGCCCCGAGTGAACTCGTAGACGACGCTGAAGCCCATGGCGGTCCCGGTGGGAAGGGTTTGCGGCAGGGCCACGCCGGTGGAGAGGCGGATCGAGGGCAGGCCGGCCGCCGGCTCGCCCGGTGACGGCCCAGGTGACGTTGGGGGAGGAGGTGGCGGGGGTGTCGCCTCGGGCACGGACACGTTCGGGGCTGGTGGCAGCGCGGGCGGCTGGAGAGGAGTTTCGTTTTCACCGTTTGCCGTATCCGGCTGCCGGCCGACCGGCGTTGTTGGCGCCGGAGGTGGCGGCGGAGGAGGAGGTTGTGGCGGTGGCGACGGCGGCCCATCGCCCACTGCGTCAGGGGCCTGCCCAACTTCGGGGCGGGCAACAAGATCCTCGACGCTGCCCGAGCAACCACCAGCAAGTAGGACCGCAGCCGGCAATACCAGCCAGGCGCAGAGCACGACAGGTCGGATGTTCATGTTTCCCTTTCCCTTGTGGCGTACAAGTAGCGAGCCAAGATGCCGCCCAGCATCCCCAGCAACAATGTCCATAGCCACTCTGCTATTGAGAGGAAGGGGGTGTAGTCCGGGTAGTAGGTTTGAGGCGCGGCGGGGACCGCGCTGTCCCAGGCCAGGCGGAATTCATCGCGGACTTGATCGCGGAATTCAACCGTGGCCCCACCGCCAGAAGTCCGCGGAACCGGTGGCAGCGGTATCGGTTCCGATGGCGGCGTTCGCACCAACGGCAGCAATTCGAAGTAGGCCCACTTCGATAGTTTGGTGGTCAGAAGGTGGCGTTGGCATGGCGAAGTAGGATCGGACTGCGGCCAAAAAGTCAACAGCACATAGGCCCAGCCGAAGATGGCGAAGCCTAGCCAAAACGCCCGACTTGGCCCCCGGCGAAAGACGCTGCGAAGAACCGCGACCAGGAGCACGACCAGCGTGATCGTACAGGTCGCGCTGGCCCACCACTCAGACGCGTTCAGAAGCGCCGCGCACGCCGCGGCTACGAAGGCGGCCAGGCCAAGAAGTGCCTTGATCGAGAACTGAAACCAGCTTGGTTTCGCCGGAACCGGAGGGGATTGGTCGGTGGTCATGGTTTCCGCTTCCCCTGCCACGGGAAGTAGCCGGAGGCTCCTCCGGCCCGCCAGGGAGCAAGCCATGCGCCTGCCATCCGTTTATCCTACCCGATGGGCGGGATTACGCAAAGGTTATGAGGAGCATGCCGGGTCCGCCGGTTCGGCCGGGGGGCCACGTCCACTGGAGGGTCTTCCGCCACGCGTTGCGTGCCGGCTGTGGCAGAACCTGGTGTGGTCTGAGAGAGCGGGTATCGTCTGCGAGAAGGAGAGGCAGTTGCTTCGGCCTGAAGGCGGTACTACGAAGACGTTCGAGATCGACAGAGACTAGCCGGCAAACGGGTCGCCGCCGGGCGGTTCGGCAGTGGGCTCCGGCATCGGTTCGTCGGTCGGTTCGTCGGTCGGTTCGTCGGCGAAGGGATCACCTTCGGGCGTATCGGTCGGCGTTTCCGCAGGCGTCTCGGCGGGCGGCTCGGCCGATGGTTCGTCGGCGCCGGGGGCTTCCTCGGGCGTATCGGCCGGTGTTTCAGCGGACGGATGGTGGGGCGTTTCAATGGGCGGTCCGTCGGCGAAGGGATCGCCTTCGGGTGTTTCGGTCGGCATTTCTGCAGGCGGCTGGTGGGGCGTTTCAATGGGCGGATGGTGGGGCGTTTCAATGGGTGGCGTTTCGGTGCCGGGCTGTTCGGCTCCCAGTCCCAAGAGCTTCTTGAACTCCTCGGGTGTCATCGGCTGTGTCTGTCCGTCGCCCTGTATGTCCAGTATGCCCGGTGCCTCGGGGCCTCCTTCACCGACGATTGCTTTGACGATGGCGTTGCGGAGCGCGCGGAAGACGCCGGAAGGTTTGTCTTGGCCGTTTGCTTCGGGTGCCGGTTCGGCCGGCGGCACGTGAGCGTCGGCCGGATCGAGGGGGCCGGTGGGATCGGTGCTTGGCTGGTTGCCGTTTTCGGTGGGGGGCTGCGGTGCGCCGGGTTCGAAGATTCCCTCTTCTGGGAGAGGCTGGACTAGCGGCGGGGAAGCGCGTCCGGGCGCCGCGGTGGAGGGCTGATAGAGGACCCTGCTCTCTTCTTCGCGGGTGGCTTGGTAACGTGCCCTGTGGACCGCCGCGGCCTGTTTCAGCGCGGCCATTCGGGCCTTGGAACGATTCTGCTCCAGCAACAAGCGAGTGCGGCCTTGAATGCGTTCGAGCGACCTGGAGACGTTGTAGAACCCGTCGAGGTCGCGGGTCTCCAACCTGGCGCCCTTGGCGAAATCGATCCGGGCTTCCGGTTCGCGACCCAGCCTGATGTAGGCCAGCCCGCGATAGTAGTAGCAGCGCGGATCGGCGGTTCCGCCGTCGATCGCGGAGGTCAGGTGTTCATGCGCTTTGACGTAGTCGCCGGAGAAATAGGCGTGTACGCCGTTTCCGAACATCCGTTGGAGGACCGTATCCTCGGCCTGCAGCGACCCGGCCGAGAGCAACATCAATGCTCCGGCCAGCAGAGCGATATTCCGAGACATGGCTGATTTGACCTCTCTCTCGTGCCTGACTAATAAGACCCGCGCTACCGCTGATAATAATCTCTTCGTGGACGAATATCAAGCGATCACCATGAACGAGGGGGCGTTAGGGCACCAGGACCGTGGCGTGACCGCCGCAGAGGTGTACGTCTAACAGGGGGAAGGTGTTCGCTTTTGAGGTCCGACCAAACCCTGCAAACCTCTACGGCCAATTAACTTAACGCACCAGGAGACGCTCTGCGTCGAGGGGTCGGCGTAACTCATTGTGCCACCGGTGGTTCCGCTTCAGCGACGCGGACCGTCGAAGCGCCGCGTTCCCACGCAGAGCGTGGGAACGAGAAGTTCTGTACGAGTTCGACGACTACTTACGTGGCGGCGGCGGGAAGTTCCCTGGGCGGGATGATGTTGGGCAAGTGAAAAGAGAAACAGGACTACCGGCGTGCATTCGTGCTGCCTTGCCCGGGATTGGCTACCCAGAAGCCACGGGGAAGCGAATCCCGTCTCCCAGCCAGGGCACGCAGCCGAGTAGTCCTGTTTCGCATCGGCATTCGGCACTCACACTGGCCGGACCGGTCGCCCCATGTCCGTGTCCGACGCAAGAGGGCACCTCGAGTCGGGAAATCTCCCTATTTCCCGTCCACAGCCTATTCATCGTAAAACGGTTCCAACGGTCTTAACGTAAACGCCGCCTGGACCGGAAACTCTTGTGGATACGCCGCAGATTGTCACGACTACGACGGTTGTAGAGGCCTTGCGGTAGAACGCAGCTCGTTTAGAAACTCGGGGTGGGACAAGAGGGAGGCGTTGGAAGCGGCGACGGGGGTGAATGGCTAGTCGGTATCGATTTTGGGGCAGGAGTCCCAGGAGGCCAGTCGGGTGCGGCGATACAGTAGAGATGCCGTTGGGCGCGGATATAGATGCGGCCGTGACTGATTGCCGGTGAGGCGTAGCAGTCTTCACCCAGGGTGTTCTCGGCGACGGATTGGAATTCCGGGCCGGGGCGGACGATCGTGGTGACTCCGCGGTCGGAGAGGAAATGGACCAGGCCGTCGGCCTCGACCAGTGAGGCGCTGTAGTGGGGGCCGATGCGTTTCATCCAGTGGCGTTGACCGGTGTCGGCCTGGAAACAGCTTGCGATACCTCCGTCGGAGACGACCAGGAAGTAGTCTCCGCCTCCGGCGACGATGGGGGAGGGGACGTATGAGCAGCCCTTGGTGGTGTGCCAGACGACGTGGGTATCGGTTACGTTTCCGTGTCCGTCGGGACGGATGCCCATGATGTGGAACTCGGGAAATCCGGCGGTCAGCAGGAGCGTCTGGCCGTTGTAGACCAGCGAGGCCACGTACTGTTCGGTGGGCCCGTCGATGATCCAGTGGCGGGAGCCGTCGTGGGGGTCGTAGCTGGCCACACAGAGGCTTCCGGCGAGGATCATTTGGGTGCGGCCGTCGATTTGGCGGATGATTGGCGCGCAGTAACTTCGGGTCTTGTTTTCGCGGGGCGTCTTCCAGACGGTCTTGCCGCTGAGGCGATCGAGGGCCACCAGGTAGGCGTCGCCGTCGTGGTCGCCGTTGACGATCACCAGGTTCTGGAACAGGACGGGCGAGCTGCAGTAGCCGTGCACGCTGGAGAACCTTCCGGGGCGGACCAGCCACTTCCGGTTGCCGTGGAAGTCGTAGGCGGCTACGACCATTTGGCCGGGCGTGGGCTGTTTCGAGTTACGTGGATTGGCGAGTTCTTCGCGGCCGAAGTCGGCTTCGAGGAAGGTGACGTATACGAGCTTGCCGTCGGTGGCGGGGGTACTGGAGGCGTAGCTGTTGAGATTGTGCTTTTTTTCCAGCGGTGCAGCGAGCACAAGCTTCTGCCAGAGGATGCGGCCGCTGGGGCGATCGAGGCAGAAGAGGAGCCGATCACCACGGTCCTCGCGGCAGGATACGAGGAAGATGTGCTCCCCGGAGACGATCGGCGAGGCGTGACTTTGGCCGGGGATTTCGACCTTCCAGGCGATGTTGCGGTTTTCCGGGCCGTTCCAGTGGATGGGGACGTTCTTTTCCAGGCTGGTTCCATCGCCGCGGGGACCGCGCCAACAGGGCCAGTCTTCGGCGGTGGCCGGGGCGGCAAACCCCGCAAAACACAACAAGAGACACAGGCTCGGCAGCAGTCTTGCCTGATTGGTCATTGGGGATCCAGGGTCGGTTCAGGGAAGGCGTTTCATTTCAGGGAGGATGTCACGGGGCGTATTATAACGGCCCACACAGCCGAAATCTCCCACAGCTCGGGCCTATCCCCGCTTTAGAGTGGATTCTTCCAGAAATGGGCCAGATTCGCCCCGGGTGCTTGACAACCACGTGGCATTTCGCATAGGGTTGTCTTTGTTCTCTCACCGGCAAGCGCGATACTCCCCCCAGGCAGCGCAAGCGCACCCACGCAAACAAGGCCATCCGAGAGGGTGGCGCTTCTTCTCGGGTGCCCAATCGGCTCACCGATCCTGGCCAATCTCTTGCGCACCATTCTTTGGCGGAATTGACAGCGGCCTGTTATGCGTGTGGTCGGTCGGGCGGAAGACTTCGATTCGTGTTTCAGGGAACTCTTGGTATCGAAGGAGGCAGTAATCATCCCCGTCGATACTCCCATTCTCGGCTTTGAAAGAATTGGCCGAGGCCCAGGATGGGACGGCTGTCGGATGTTGGTTGCCAACGGTTTTCATACAGCCAATTCACGGCCCCAATTCGTTTTAGACGGAGGTGCAGCATGTACCGAAACACGTTGTTGTTTCTGCTTGGCGCAATTGTTGTTCTGTTGAGCGTGACGCTCACCAGCGCAGAGCCCTTTAACAACCCACCGGAGACCGATCCGTTGGTTCCTCCTGGAGGGTGGGCAACGACGTTCCCGTACCCCCGGAACGTCCTGATTGACTTCGCCATCGACCCGGCCACCTGGCCGGCGGACCCCAACGGCCCAGCCGGCAGCCTCGATCTGGTCCCCAATCTGAACTATCACCTCGAGGGCACCGACGACCAAAGACTCTACCCGTCCGACTGGGGCGAAGGGTTCCGCGACTACGACTGGATTGACGTCGACCCGCGATTCCCCGGACGGCAGGGGCTGGCGGGGATCGACAACCGGCAGAACCACCAGGTCGTTGCCCGATTGCACCTGGACAACGATCCGATCCCGCACCCGCTGAAACACCTCTGGATCGAGATGGAATACTATCTCGAGGGTGCGTCGTGGCAAACGAGCATGGTTCCCAGCTTCACGGATATTCGGTTTAGAGATGAGGCCCTTGCGGACGGGTGGAGGCGGAGAACCTAGTGGTTCCTGATCGAACCCAACCCGCCGTGGGAGGACCTGACGATCGAACTCCGGACGGACGCGGACCAGCCCGGTACGGTGCTGTTCGACTACGTTCACGTCGCCACCGAGAGTGTCCCGGAGCCTGGGACCTGCACACTGTTGGGCATCGGCTCGCTGGGACTAATCCTCTGGTTCTGGCGCCGCAAGCGCGCGAAGTAGCCGTCCGACCTGGGCAGCACTGGCCCTTTACGCTCTTGTGGGGGGTGCCCTGCGCTTGACTGGCGGCGAGTAGGGCAAGTATAATAATGTTTTGCGAGGCTCGACGCAGAGGGTGGAGATGTAATGGGGGGCCATTGCGCCGAGGGCCCGGCCGCCCTTGCTGCGGACGCTGTAGAGGTCGATGCTGAGCGAGCCGTAGGTCGAGCAACAGGGTATGCTTTCGGTGGGCACGCTGGTGCGCGGTTTTTTTTTCCGGATAGAGAGAATCTCCTTATGAATCGACGCGCGCGCTGGTGCGGGTGGCTTGGCGCTCTGTTGGTGATATTGGTGGGCGGTCTGCCGGTGTTTGGGCAGCAGGGCCAGTCTGCGCGGGCGAGGCGGCCGTATCGCAAGCTGGCGCCCGGTGTGATGCAGTCGGTGGACCCTGCGCGGCAGGTGGAGGAGTCGTTCAGCCGGCACGACGTGATCGAGTTGCTGGCGGTGGAGCGGGCCGGCGAGAAGTTTGATTGGGCCAGGGGCGTTGCCTTTCGGCACGACGTTTGGACGTTGGAGTTCCGGTTCAAACCGGTGCGGATGGTTCGGGTCGACATTCCGCAGTCTGACGGGAGCATGAAGAGGAAGCTGATCTGGTACATGGTCTACAGCGTGACGAACAAGCCGATCAAGGAGAAGGTGGTAGACGTAGGGACCTTGGAGGATGAAAACGCCGAGTCGCTGCCCCAGTTCGGCTGGATGCACCCGGTGCGCTCCGACGATGGGACGTACCAGATTCAGTTTCTGAACGAGTCGATTCGCTTTGTGCCGCAGTTTCTGCTGGAGGGCCGCGAGTCGATGAAAGAGGGTGAAGGGTTCAGCAAGGTCTACCTGGATCGGGTGATACCGATAGCGATGCGGCAGATCGGGGCCCGCGAGGATCCCAACCGGTGGTTCTACAACTCGGCGGAGATCAGCCAGGGTCGGCTTTCGGTGGGCAAGACGGCCTGGGGGGTGGCCACGTGGGAGGACATCGACTCGCACGTAGACCGGTTCTCGGTTTACGTGAAGGGTCTGACGAACGCGTACAAGTGGCGGGACGAGCCGAGCAAGTACAAGCGGGACGCCCCGCTGGATTCGTACCGGCGATTTCTGGTGAAGACACTGAAGCTGAACTTTTGGCGTCCGGGAGACGAATACAGAGAGCACGAGGGAGAAATCCGGTACGGTGTTCCCGGAGGGGTTGACTACGAGTGGGTCTACCTGGTAGAAAGAGGCGTTCTCCAGTGAGGTGGGCCGGCGTGACGTAAGCACAGGGCTGACAAGACATTCCGCATTGGCCGCTGGGGCCGTTGAGCGGGCTGAAGGGTACACGGTAGGAAGATTTGCCATGGCACACAAGAAGGGACAAGGTTCGAGCCGGAACGGGCGAGACAGCAACTCGCAGCGTCGCGGTGTGAAGAAATTTGGCGGGCAGTTGGTCCGCGCGGGGAATATCCTGGTTCGGCAGGTCGGCAACAGGTTCCATCCGGGCAGGGGGGTTGGCCAGGGGAACGATTACACGCTGTACGCGATAATTGACGGTTGCGTGAAGTTTGACCGGAAGGGTCGGCGGATCAGCGTGGTGGAGTCGGGCTGAGACGGGGCGGCAACCGAATAGTGTCCACTAACAGGGGGGCAGCCCGGCGGGGCTGCTCCCCTTTTTTGTGTGGTTCTCAGTGGCCACGTGCCGGTGGTCGGTTTCCCGTCTGGTGGAAGACGCCTTGGGGCCATCTGTTCGCGAACGAAGAACGCCGTTGTGCGGCGGAGATTCGCGCCGGTTGACAACTGACGGCTGATCGCTGAAAACACTTTCCCATGTTCGTCGACGAAGTTGAGATTCTCGTAGAGGCCGGCAAGGGTGGTGACGGGTGCGTGAGCTTCCGCCGGGAGAAGTACGTTCCCCGCGGCGGACCGGACGGTGGTGACGGCGGTGACGGCGGAAGCGTGGTGATTGTGGCCGAAGAGGGGGTCGACAGTCTCAGCGCTTTGGCTCATCGGAAGCACTGGAAGGCGAAGAGCGGCCAGCCGGGTCGCGGGGCGAACTGCCAGGGGGCGTCGGCGGAGGACCTGATGATCCGAGTGCCTCCCGGCACGGTGGTGATCGACGCCGGGCACGGCCACGTGCTAAAGGACCTGGCCGGTGCGGCCGAGCAGGTGACGGTTGCGCGGGGGGGGAAACGCGGCAAGGGGAACACGCGATTCAAGTCGGCTACGAACCGGGCCCCACGGCAGTCGACGCCCGGCCAACCGGGCGAGGCCCGCACGGTGCGGCTGCAACTGAAGGTGATTGCCGACGTGGGGCTGGTAGGAAAGCCGAACGCGGGCAAGAGCACGTTGTTGAGTCGGCTTTCGCGGGCCCGGCCGGAGATCGCGGCGTATCCGTTCACCACGAAGCACCCGAACCTGGGCCGCGTGCAGGTCGACCGGGATAGCTGGTTCATCATGGCCGACATTCCGGGGCTGATCGAGGGGGCCCACGCCGGGGCGGGACTGGGGCACGAGTTTTTGCGTCACATCGAACGGGCCGGTATCCTGGTTCACCTGGTCGAGCCCGAGCCGGCCGACGGCACCGGTCCGCTGCCGAATTACCGGGCCATCCGCGAGGAGTTGGAGAAGCACGATCGGGAGTTGGGCGGCCGGCGGGAGATCGTGGCGGTGACCAAGGCGGATCTGCCGGGCGGGGAGGAGGTTCAGCGGGAATTGGCCGAGGCGTTGGGCCGGGAGGTGCTGCTGATTTCGGCCGTTACCGGGCAGGGGTTGAACACGTTGGTGGGTGCGATTGCCCAGGCCCTGGACAAGGACCCCCAGCGATGGTGAAGCTGCCGATGGTTGCGGTCGACGTGGGCAACGCGCGGGTGAAGCTGGGGTTGTTTCCGGTCGAGGCGGGCGAGCGGTTCCCGGAACCGGCGGCGACGCTGGCCTTGGACGGTCGGCGGCCGGAGCTGGATCGGATCGGCGCGTGGCTGAAGGAGTGTTCCGAGGCGCAGGTGGGGTGGTGGATCGCCAGCGTGAACCGGCCGACGGCGACGCGGCTGCTGGACTGGATTCGGGAGCATCGGCCGGCCGACCCGACGACTCTGCTGTCTGCCGGCGACCTGCCGCTGGTAGTCGAGCTGGAGCGTCCGGACATGGTGGGGGTGGACCGGTTGCTGGACGCGGTGGCCGCCAATCATTTGCGGCAGGGGGACCGGCCGGCCGTGGTGGTAGACGTGGGCACGGCGATCACGGTGGACCTGGTTTCGGCCGAGGGCGTGTTCCGGGGCGGTGCGATTCTGCCGGGCATCGCCATGTCGGCCCGGGCGATGCACGAGTTTACGGATCTACTGCCGCTCGTCGAGATGGCGGAGTTGAGCGAGCCGCCGGCGGCGTTGGGCACGGTGACGGCCGAGGCGATCCGCTCGGGTCTGTTCTGGGGGGCGGTGGGCGCGATTGGCCGGTTGATCGAGCAATTGGCCGGCCACGACGAGCCCCAGGTCTTCTTAACCGGCGGAGCCGGCCCGGCCGTGGCCGAGCTGTTGGGCCGTTCCGCCCGACACGTCCCCCACCTGACCCTGGCCGGGATCTCGCTGACGGCCAGAGGAAAAGCATGAGCGAGAACCCCTATCAATCCCCATCCACGGCCGGCTCTTCGTCGAGACAGGGAAGCGCGCGTCGGGTCGTGTGGTCGGGGATCGTATGTTTGGGACTCGCTGGGGTGTGCTTGGGACTCGCTGGGGTGTGCTTGGTTTTGACGGTTGTTGGGCTAATGGCCGCTTTTCGAGCCGTTGCGGAATCCACGACACCCGTTCCGGATGAACTGGCTAGCCGCATCAGCTATGCCTTGCTCCCGTCTTTCGCTGGCGTGCTCCTTGGTATCGTCGGCATCGGATTGCTCATCCTCGGCTTCGTCAAACGTCGGCCAGCGAAGTGAGCGGTGGGTGTCGTGCAGTTTCGTGCTCGCCACGGCGATGCAAGCTACGCCATGCCACCTGAAGGATCGATGTTACGGAAGGAAAACGTCATGAAAGTCGCCTACTTCACGGGCCTCAGGGAACTGGAGATCCGCGAGGAGCCGCGGCCGAAGCTCGACCGGCCCGACGCCGTGCTGCTGCGTATCGATCGGGTGGGTGTGTGCGGGTCGGACGTGCATTATTACCGGAACGGGCGGATCGGCGATCAGGTGGTCGAGTATCCGGCCACGATCGGGCATGAATGTGCCGGGACGGTGGTCGAGGTGGGCTCGGCGGTTGGGCGGCTCAGGCCGGCGGATCGCGTGGCCGTCGATCCGGCCATGGTCTGCGGCGAGTGCGACCAGTGCCTCGCCGGGCGGCCGAACACCTGCCGCGAGCTGCAATTCATGGGCTGCCCGGGCGAGGCCCCCGGCGCGGTGGCCGAGTATCGCGTGCTGCCGGCGGAGAACTGTTTTGCGATTCCCGAGGGGGTGACGCTCGAACAGGCGGTGCTGGTCGAGCCGCTTTCGGTGGGGCTTTACGCCGTGCGGCTGGGCCGGCTTGGCCAGGAGATGCGGGTTGGCATCTTCGGTGCCGGACCGATCGGGCTGAGTGTGCTGTTGTGTGCCAAGGCCCGGGCCTCGTGCAGGGTATACATGACCGATCTGCTCGACGAGCGCCTGGAAGTTGCCCGGCAGTGTGGGGCCGACTGGACGGGCAATGCGGCCGGTGAAGACGTGGAGGGGGCGATCGGCGGCCGGGAACCGCGGGGACTGGACCTGGTGTTCGAGTGCAGCGGCGACCCGGCCTGCATCGACCGGGCACAGCGGCTGCTTGGGCCGGGGGGTACGCTGGTTCTGGTGGGCATTGCGCCGGTCGAGCAGGTCAGCTTCGACCCGCACATCATGCGGCGGATGGAGTTGACGTTCAAGAACGTCCGCCGGCAGATCGGCTGCGTGCGGCCGGTGATCGAGATGATCGGCCGGGGGCAGATCGACCCCGGTCCGCTGCTGACCCACCGCTTCCCGCTGGGCCGGATTCGCGAGGCCTTCGAGCTGGTGGCCGGCTACCGCGACGGGGTGATCAAGGCGGTGATCGGCCTGTCCGAGGCACCGTAGGCGGTCTGTGGGCACGGCCTGGGCCTGCTTGTCGGGCATGCGGGAAGCAGTTATGCTTTGGGCTTGCCGCAATGCCGTCGAAGTAAGGAGTGACTTGGCAGTGGGGTAGTGGCACCGGCGTCTCGCCGGTGATCCTCAAGTTAAGGCGCTGTCACGAGTTCCACCACACCGGCGAGACGCCGGCGCCACTGATTGCGAGGAGGGTTTCATGAAACGAGCATGGGCTGCGGCGGCCCTGGCGGGGCTGTTGCTGATCGGCGGATGTGGCCAGCCGGAGGAGCAGCCCGACGCGGTGATCGGCGTGTCGGTGTTGACGTTCGACAATCCGTTCTTCAAGGAAGTGGCCGCGGCGATCGAGGAGGAGGCGGCCAAGCACAACTACAAGGTGATCGTCGTCGACGGTGCGGAGGACCCGGCCAAACAAGACCAGCAGGTCGACGACTTCATCACCAGGCAGGTCAACGCGATCATTCTTTGCCCGTGCGATTGCACCGCGGTTGGCGCCACGATCGTCAAGGGGAACAAGGCGGGTATCCCGATCTTCACGGCCGATCTGGCCTCGCTTTCCGATCAAGGGGAAGTCGTCTGCCACGTGGCGACCGATAACCTCGAGGGGGGACGCAAGGCGGCCGAAGCCGTGATCGAAATGCTGGGCGGCTCGGGCAAGGTTGCGGTGCTCGACTACAAGCGGGCCGAGTCGTGCAAGTTGCGGATCGACGGATTCAACGAGGTGATCTCCAAGGCCCAGGGGATCGACGTCCTCGGCTATTGGCCCGGCGGAGGAAACGAGAAGGTCTCGTCGGGCGCGGCCGAGGCCATCCTCGAGAGTCATCCCGATCTGGACGCCTTCTTCTGTGTGAACGATCCCTCGGCAATGGGCGCCATCAACGCGATCGAGAAGTCGGGAAGGACGGACCGGGTGAAGGTGGTCGGGTTCGACGCCCAACTGTTTGCTCGGCGGGCCGTCCGCGAGGGCCGGCTATCCGCCACCATCGTGCAGTATCCCAGGAAGATCGGCCGCCTCTCTGCCGATGCGGTGCACCGGCACCTGATCGGTCGGAAGGTCGAACCGGAGATCCTGATCCCCGTGACCACCTATCGCCAGCCCGAGGCCGAAGCCGACCCGTTGCTGAAAGATGAGCAGTAGCCCAGAAAACGGTCCCGCCACCCGCACTCCCGCCTCCTCGCGCCTGTTTGCCGATTACGGCATGATAGGCGTGCTGGTTCTGCTCTGTGTTTGCTGCGCGCTAGGGACGATTCAGAAACGAACGCCCACCGGCCGAGAGGCCGCCTGGATCGTGGCCGAGCAGATCGGCCGGTCGGAAGGCGGCCGGTCGGAAGGTGGACAGTCGCGGATCGTAATCTTCGCCGGCGACACCGAGTTTGCCGACGAGCTGGAGCGGATTCTGGCCGAGCGGAAGATCGACGTGCTCCAGAAGATCACCGGCAAGACGCCCGCGATGCGCAAGTCGTTGGAGCAACTCATCGACGCCGGGCAACGGATCGACGTGATCGCCACGGCCAAGATCGAGAAGCTGATGATTGCCGACGTCCGAGAGGGTTCTCCTGCGTTGCGTGAGGCCAGGGTTCTCTTCGCCGGCAGCTATTGGCGGTCGATCTTTCTTTCCAAGAGCAACCTCCTGAGCGTGGCCAACAAGAACGTGGTCATTGCGGTGATCGCCGTAGGGATGACGATGGTGATCATCACCGGCGGGATCGACCTCTCGGTGGGCAGCCTGGTGGCGCTCTCGGCGGTTCTGGCGGCCGTAATGATCGGATGGGTCGGCGGCAAGCACGCCACAACGGCCGAGATGCTGTTGTGCAGCCTGGGGGCGGTGGCGATCTGTGCCTGCGTGGGTGGTTTTTCGGGCACCATGGTTACGATCTTCAAGATCCCACCCTTCGTCGTCACGCTGGCCATGATGTGGGTGGCCAGCGGCATGGCCTTCATCATCGCCGGGGGAGAAACCATCTCCGAGCTGCCCAAATCGTACAACTGGTTGGGAATGGGCAACCTGGCGTCGATCCCCAACACTCTGATTCTGATGGTAATCATCTACGTGATCGGGCACGTGATCATGTCGCGAACCACGTTCGGACGGCACATCTACGCCATCGGCGGCAACCGCCTGGCCGCCCGGCTTTCGGGAATCCGCGTGAATCGCGTGTTGCTGTTGGTCTACACGATTTCCGGCGCAATGGCCGGGGTGGGCGGCGTGATGCTGGCCTCCCAGTTCACGGCCGGGGCCCCCAGATACGGACGCATGTACGAATTGCACGCCATCGCCGCGGTGGTCGTCGGCGGGACCAGCCTGGCCGGTGGAGAAGGAAAGATCCTCGGCACGTTGATCGGAGTGTTGATTATCGCCGTGGTGCAGACCGCCATGAACCTGCTGGAGATCGGAAGCCACCAACAGAACGTCGTGCTGGGGATGATCGTGCTGCTGGTTGTCCTGCTGGATTCGTTGAAAAGGCGCGGCTGGCGACAACTCCTCTCGCCGGAGTGAACCCATTGCGATCGGCCAACAACCTTTGCGGAAGGACGTCAAACCATGACCCCAAGAGAACGAGTTCTGGCCGCTTTGAACCACCAGCAACCGGATCGCGTGCCGATCGATTTCGGCGGGCACCGCTCGTCGGGCATCGCGGCCATTGCCTATGGGAAGCTCCGCCAGGCGTTGGGGCTGGAGCCGAGGCCGATTCGGGTCTACGACCCCATCCAGCAGCTTGCCATTATCGACGAGGACGTGCTGGATCGGTTCGGCGTGGACACGATCGAGCTGGGCCGCCAATTCGCCCACGAGGACGAACATTGGGCCGACTGGACGTTGCCCGACGGTTCGGCCTGCCAGATGCCGGTTTGGGCCACGCCCCAGCGGGAGGAAGGCCGCTGGGTGCTGAAGTCCCAGGGCGGTCGGGTGGTGGGCCAGATGCCCGACGGGGCGATCTACTTCGAGCAGACGAACTGGCCGTTCCTGGAAGACGACGACCTGGATCGGCTGCCGGAGGCGATGGCCGAGTGCATGTGGGTGGCGATGCGGACGCCGCCCGGGCCGCTGGTGGCGGGGAAGTTCGGCGACCGGGCGATGGTCGAGGGTGCCAACGGGCTGCGGGAGCGGACGGATCGGGCGATCCTGGCTCTGTTCGGCGGGAACCTGCTGGAGATCGGCCAGTTTCTCTATCGCAACGACAAGTTTCTGATGCTGCTGGCCGGCAACCCGGGGCGGGCGCATGAGTTTTTGGACCGGCTGCTTCAGATCCACCTGGAGAACCTGGAGAAGTTCCTGGGGTTGGTGGGGCCGTATATCGACGTGATCCTCTTCGGCGACGACCTGGGGATGCAGACCGGTCCGCAGGTCTCGCCGGCGATGTACCGGGAGTTCTTCAAGCCGCGGCATGCGAGGATGTGGCGGCGGGCCAAGGAACTGGCGGAAGTGAAGGTGAATCTGCACTGTTGCGGCGGGGTGCGGGAGTTGCTGCCCGAGTTGATCGACGCAGGGCTCGACGCCATCAACCCCGTGCAGATCTCCTGCAAGGGCATGGACCCGCGGGAGCTGAAGGCCAAGTTTGGCGACAAGCTGACTTTTTGGGGCGGCGGATGCGACACGCACGGGGTCCTTTCCCGCGGCACTCCGGAGGAGGTCCGCCGGCACGTCAAGCAGCAAGTGGCGATTCTCAGTCCGGGCGGAGGCTTCGTCTTCCAGCAGGTCCATAACGTGCTGGCGGACGTTCCGCCGGAGAACGTGATTGCGATGCTGGATGCGGTGAATGAAGAGAATGATGAGTGATGAATGATGAATGATGAATAAGGAGTGAGGAATAGTCCCGGAAGCAGACACGGCGCCGCGTGCGCGTACTTCATTCATCATTCATCATTCATCATTCATCATTCATCATTCATCATTCATCATTCATCATTCATCATTCATCATTATTGAGGTTGGCCCATGCACCCAATCGACTACGCCATCATCGTCTTCTACTTCGCGGTAGTAATCGGCGTGGGCTTCTGGTACCAGCGGCGGGCGTCGAGGAGCCTCGACAGCTATTTCCTCGGCGGCAAGAGCATGCACTGGCTGGCGCTGGCCATGTCGGGCTCGGTCTCGACCTTCGACATCACCGGCACGATGTGGATCGTGGCCCTGATCTACCTGTTCGGCATGAAGTCGATGTGGAACCACTGGATGTGGGGATTCCTGATGGCGGCCTTCTTCATGTCGTACATGGGCAAGTGGGTGCGGCGGTCGAAGGTGATGACCGGCGCCGAATGGATGGTCACCCGGTTCGGCAATGGCCCCGCCGGAAAAACCGCCCGAATCTCCTATACCCTGATGGCGGTGATCACGCTGGCGGGGTTCATCGGCTATGCGTTCCAGGGGATCGGCAAGTTCGCGGCGGAGTACATCGAGCTTGGACTCGACGAGCAGACCACTATCAGGCTGTGTGCGATTGCGATCTTCGCGATCACCACGCTCTACGTGCTGCTGGGCGGACTGTACAGCGTGGTGATTACCAACGTGATCCAGACGGTGGTGCTCACCATAGGCAGCATCGTAATAGCAGCCATCGCCTATGCCCATCTCAGTCCGGACTTGCTGGCCGGGGCTTCGCCGACCGACGGCACGTCGTTGACGTCGCTGCTGCCCCAGTGGCGATTGGAGCACGCAGGCAATTTGCCCACCGACTACGCAGGTTACGAGCTGTTCGGTGCGCTGGTCCTGGTGTGGGTGGTCAAGGGTCTGCTGTTGAACCTGGGCGGGCCGGGCCAGATGTACGACTTCCAGATCTTCCTCTCCACGCGAAATCCCCGCGACGCCTGCAAGCTGGGCGCGGCCTGGAGCGGGTTCCTGATCGTGCGTTGGGCAATGTGCATGGGGATCGCCCTGCTGGCGATCACCGAGGGAATCGAACTTGTGAACGAGGCGGGAGAGACCGACGCAGAATCGGTGATGCCCAAGGTCCTGGAGATGTATCTGGGCACCGGTGTCCTGGGCCTGGTGATTGCGGGGCTGCTGGCCGCTTTCATGTCGACTTTCAGTGCCACGGTCAACGCGGGGGCGTCCTACATCGTTCGCGACCTCTGGCAGCCGCTGGTCCGTCCCGACGCCGGTGAGCGGCACCTGGTCAGAGCCAGCTACGTGGCCACGCTGGCAATCGTGGTCAGCGGCACGGCAATTGGGTTCTGCGCCGATTCTATCCGTCAAGTTTGGGACTGGCTGATGATGGCCCTGGGGGCCGCTTTCGTCGTGCCCAACGTGCTGCGGTGGTACTGGTGGCGTCTGAACGGCTTGGGTTACGCGGCCGGGACCCTGGCGGGCCTGGCGGGAGCGCTGCCGCTGCTGGTACTCTCGCTGATGAAAACCGAGCCGCCCATGTACGTTACCTTTCCGGCGTTGTGCGGCGTCTCCTTGGCCGCTTGCCTGGCCGGGACCTGGCTCACCCGCCCCACCGACGACGCGATCCTTACGGCGTTCTACAAGAACGTGCGGCCGTTCGGTGCCTGGGGGCCGGTCCGGCGCAAGTCCGGCCTTTCGGCCCGGGAATTGGCCGACCCGTCGGAAAGCATCACGCTGGCCGTGGTCAACGTGGTGCTGGCCAGCGTGGTCGTACTGGGGGCATACCTGTTTCCGATGTACCTGGTGGGCCACTGGCACGCCCGGGCAGCCCTCGGCCTTGGTCTGGCGGCGGCGGCGGCGGCGGTGTTATACTTCACCTGGTACCGGAGGCTGCCGCAGCCAGAGCCCGAGGCCTCTGCAACAGGAGAGGATCCCCCATGATAGAAGCCAGACGCGAGCGGCGGATCGGGAGGAGAAGGGCGATTGGGCAGATGGCGGCCGCTGCGGCGGGCGTGGCCGGCAGTTGCCGGATCGGACTGGGAGGTCCGCGGCAATCGGCAGCCAGTGTGCCCACGGCAGCCAGTGTGCCCACGGCAGCCAGTGTGCCCACGGCAGCCAGTGTGCCCACGGCAGACCGGGCGATCCGGCTGGAGAAACAGGCCAGCGGGGCCGAGATCTGGCAGGTTACCAGCCAGGAGTTCTCGCAGTCGAACATCTACTGCGAGGTCCCCTACTGTTCGGCCGATTCTCGGTACTTCGTCTACCAGCGACACAATCCAGAGCTTTCCGGGAATCGCACCGAACTGATGGTGGTCGAGTTGGGCACCTGGAAGCAACACCGGCTGGACGTGGCCGTCTCGCTCTCCGGATGTGCCATCTCCCATGACGGGGTGTTTTACTACCTGAAGAAGACCGCCGGCGGCGAGCTGGACCTGATGCGGGCGGACCTCTCTGACGGTGCGGCGCGGCAAGTCTACCGGATGAGGAACGAGCCGTGGATCGCGCTGGGCACCGTTTCGGCCGACGGCCGCTACTACGTTCGGGGCAAACGGCTGGATGATAAGTGGTCCTCGTTCGGTATCGTCCTGTTCGATCTGAAGCAGGGGCGACACGAGGTGATCGACCGGGATCCGTTCATCCTCAACCCGCACCCGCAGTTCGAGCCCGGCCAGAGCAAGCAGTTGATGATCCAACACAACCGGGGCGGGAAGTACACGCCCCAGGGAAAGCGTCTGCGGCTGGTGGGGCCCGAAGGCGCCACCCTCTACCTGCTCTCCGTGCCGGATGGAAAACGAACCGAGCTACAGGTGGGAAGACCCTTCACCACGGCCTGCACCGGGCACGAGGCCTGGATCGGAAACACCAAGGAGATGTTGCTTTCGGTTAGCGCACGTGAGGAGTACGCGGCGGAGAAGGGCAACCTGTTGGGGGTGCGGGCAGATCGGCCGGCGCGGGTGGTGGCCAGGGGTTACCGATTCAATCACGTGGGTGTGAGCCGTTGTGGGCGATTCTTCTGCGGCGACGACTGGCAGGGAAGCTACAAACTGGTGATCGGTTCGGTGGCCACCGGCAAGACGGCGGTGGTGTGCGACTCGAAGACGTCTCCGGGCCGCTCGCAGAACACGCATCCACACGGCTACTTGACGCCCGATCTGAAGTGGGTGATTTTCAACTCCAATCGCAGCGGGCAGCCGCACGTCCACGCCGCCAGGATACCGCAAGGGATGATCGAGGACCTATCATAAAGCCGCGACCGTTGGTCGCGCCGGGCTGAACTGATGGAACGGAGACCCCAAGTGACGCCGCTTCGACCGTGGATGAGGATCTTGCTCCGCTTCGCCGGCTGTTACAACGTGCTGGCCGGGCTGTGCATGATCTGTTTCATCCACGAAGGATACAAGATGCTGGGCGTGCCGAAGCCCGAGTTGAAGCTGCCCGTACAGTTGATGGGCATCCTGGTGGCGCTGTTCGGCGTGGGTTACCACCTGGTGGCGTCCAGTCCGGTCGAAAACCGCAAGATCCTCGTGCTGGGGTTCTGGAGCAAGGCGATCAGCTCGGCCGCCGCGTTGGCCTACGTGGCCGGCGTCCTCACTCCCAGCCTGCCGTGGGGTTTCGCCGTGGTGGTGTTTTTCGCCGACGTGATCTACCTGCCACCGTTTTACGTGATTATGCGGCGGTTGAGCCGGGCGGCGCAAAAAGAGACGTAGCCCAGTCAGCCCCGATGCCGTTTAATTGACCGCAAACCGCTGCTTGGCGCACATTTGGCGAAAGTCAACACCTGTAAAGCCGCGACCAGTGGTCGCGGAATCGCGGCCTCGGCAGATCCGCCACCGCGACCAGTGGTCGCGGCTTTACAGAGGTATGGTTGTCAGACTTTCGGCTCCCAGCCCGGCTGGTACTGGCGGCCCCAGAGCGCCATGGCCCGGTCGTCGTCGAGGATGCGGCCGTTTTTCGGGTCGCAGTTCAGCGCGCGGCCGGTGCGATGGGCGATCGAGCCCAGCAGACATAGCAGGGTGCTCTTGTAGCCGGTCTCGATCTCGGCGTTGGCGGGCGTCCCGTTGCGGATGGCGTCGAGGAAGTTGGCCACGTGGCCGGCGTCGCCGCCGCTGCCGCCTTGCTCTTCGATCAGCTTGTCGTTGCGGTCATACATCTTGTAGCCGGATCCGGTGATGATCAGGCTCCCCTTGTCGCCGTAAAAAGAGGACCCGAACATCGACCCCTCGAATCCCCGCCGGTGCCAGTTGCGGCCTTCCCAGACCAGCATCTTGTCGCCGAACTCGTAGGTCACCACCTGCGAGTCGGGGGTCTGCTGGTCGTCGTCGAAGTAGTACATACCGCCGGCGGAGGTGACGCGGCGGGGATAGTCCACACCCAGTCCCCAGCGGCACATGTCCAGGGCGTGTACGCCGTTGTTGCCGATCTCGCCGGTACCCCAGTGCCAGAACCAGTGCCAGTTGTAGTGGACCACGTTATCGCGATACGGGCGTCGCGGGGCGGGTCCCTGCCAGAGTTCGTAGTTGAGCCAGTCGGGCACGGGTGCCGGTTTTCCGCGGCCGATCGAACCTCGCTGGTTGTTGTACCAGCCGCGCGAGAAGAGCACCCGGCCGATCGCGCCGTCGCGGAGCTTGGCGACCGCCTGGATGATGCCCGGCCAGCTCCGCCGCTGGGTACCTATCTGGACGACGCACTTGTGCTTTCGCGCGGCGGCGACTTGCAACTCGCCCTCGCGGGGATTGTGGCAGCAGGGTTTTTCGACGTAGACGTGCTTGCCGGCCGCGCAGGCCAGGATCGTGGCCGGGGCGTGCCAGTGGTCCGGCGCGGCGCAGACGAGCACGTCGACCGACTTGTCGTCGAGCACGCGGCGGACGTCGGCCACGGTCTTGGGCTGCTTGCCCGCCATCTTGCCCACGGCCTTTGCAGCCGCCGCCAACCGCTTCTTGCCCACGTCGCAGAGGTAGGCCACCTCGACGTTCGGCTGGCGCTGGAACTGATTTGCCAGGGCCAAGCCGCGGCCCAGGCCCATCACCCCCACCACGATTTTCGTTCCCGGCGCCTGCTGGGCCGCCCAGCCGGCCGTGGCCACGCCCAGGGCGGTGCCGCCGGCTGCGGCCGATCCCGATGCCAAAAACCGTCGACGACTGACCTTGCCCGACATGGCGAACCTCCGTAGGAAACGAACCTTATGACTTGCGGGAATTGCGACGCAGGGGTCATTGTACACCTTCTGCGCGGAATTGCCACAAGATCATCGTCGGTCGCATCCGCAGCGCGACAACGGGAGGATCGGGCCTGTGCAGGGCGGTTCGAGCGCAGCGAGACCCACGCCGATTCGGCAGCGGACTGCGGACGTGCGGACCCAAACTGACGCCCCTGGGGACCGTATCGGACGCTGCGACCAGTCCGGCCACTGGCCCTCGGCGAGCTTAAACTGCTCGCCAGCAGGCAGGGTTAGGGGGCACCGCGGCGCGGCCCCAGGAGGTGCGGGCGTTTTCTGAATTCCTCATCTGGCTGCGGCACCCCGAGAGTTTCCCGAAAACTGAGGAACAAGATGGCCTGATTTCTCCGGGAAACTGTCGGGGCCACGCGCTGCTCTCTTACGGAAGTCGTTCAAATATGCACTCGATTGGCATGTAGACTATTTGCGAGTCGCCTCCTCTTTTCTCGTTGCCGCTGACTGCCACACGCCTCAAAACGGCATTGCCGAGGCTCGTGATTGTCCAACTGGTTGGAGGTGAGGGATCTCCCAGAACACCTCCGGCTGTGACTTTCACTGGCATCGCTGTAAGTCCACCCAAGGTTGTGCCATCATAACTCAACTCCCACGTTTCAACATCTCCATCGCCGTTGACAAAACCGAATCTAACGCCAAACGAGGTGTACTTCTCGGTGCCACCTGCCATGAGTAAGATGTTGAGGAGTACGCCTGTGGACGTATAAGTACCATCATCAGATTCAACATATTCTCGACGCCCGCCCCCCATACTACGGCAGCCAGCCTCCACGACCCCTCCGTCGTGATCGACCGGCAGGGGTATCTCTTCGCTGAATTGGGCACCAGTAAAATCCAAACGTATCCAGCGCTCCATTATTACTTTGTTGAGGCTCGTTAGTTTACGGATCGTAGCCATATGGAACTCGCCTTTGTCCGAATCGATCTTGGCGTGTATTCCGTCAACACCGTCTACGTACAAGCCAATGCCATCGCCAAGTCCGCCGTCGTCATCCTTGATCGCGGTGGTGTCTGTGATCTCCCATTTGGTAGGCAGGGGGATATTCTTACCACTCGTACCCGGTCTGCCCTTGGCCAACACCTGAGTCGCGCAGAGAACGGCCAGCGTAAGCAGGATCGCCGCGGCCGCAGCAAGCCTCTTCTTCCTCCTGTTCCTGTTGATAGTTGTTGCCGCCTTTCCCTTGACGCAGCCGGCCTGCGAAGGCCGGTTCTCGAGTTCTTGCAGACGCGTCGGGCCACCACAGTCACGGACAGTAGATCGCGAACGAAACATGACTCATCCTCCTGTACTCAAAACTGGCCTGCGGTTAGAATGAAAGGGCCACGCTCCCAGGCGCGCAGACCGAGCGCCCGGGGGCGGCCAAGGCCGGTGAGTGGGTTGCTTGGTGGCGTCTGCTCACCGGCCGCTTTTTCGTGGTTTCCGCTGTGTTCCACAGCCAACGGGTTCTAGGGACGTAGGTAGAGTCGAGAGGTGGCGCGGTGGCTTAGGTGAGACCTATCTGTTTCCGACCCTTTCGTCTGCCGGTGCCTCACTAGCTTCACCATGCTCCGTTTCCACCTCCCGCTCATCGAACCGG
>SDBV01001816.1_pt1 | contig 31919 bp, 27 predicted proteins | sample 2277081 | NCBI WGS metagenome assembly SDBV01 (sample SAMN10402039, study PRJNA504765) | marine sediment metagenome | isolation source: marine sediment core GS10_PC15, 223 cmbsf | place: Arctic Ocean: Southern Knipovich Ridge | collected 2010 | reverse complement strand
TAGTGTCCATCCACAAACGGCATCTTTTGGCCCAGAGCGGCGTTTTCGCTCTTTTGAAATCCTCGACATAGCCCGCTATGCCTGCGGTTTCAAAATTGCTCAAGCCTTGCTCTGAACCAAAATATACCATTTGTGGACTGACACTAACGATATTACAGATGAAAAACTTGTTATTTCATAACAAAAGAGTATTTGATTTCCATTGGTTCCACTTTAATAATGCCGATTTTATCGTTTGGCAAAATAATTTTCCAACGGGTGATGCGAAATGTATTACGAGCTAAAGTGGCGGACGAAAGATCCAATTTGACGTGAACATTTTTATCGGAGAGTCGGGCAACGTCTTTTCGGATACCTCTTACGGTCAAGGCAACAATCGGATTTGAAGGTGCAGTGATTTCAAGCCGCTTTGGAAGGTTTTCAAATTCGACCGGGACATTGAAGCTCGATTCAAAATCCTGTTGTCCTGCAAAGACCAGCCAAACGATACTGACCAACGCAAAAGCGGTTAACTTCTCCTTCCAGCGTTGAATAACGAATAACCAAAGTTTGTCTTTCCAGCTGCCGGCCTCTTTGTTATTGAAATCCATCATTTTATAAAGAGTGTCTATCAGGCTCTCCGGGGTTTCGACTTTTTCAATGGCGCCGTTACAGGCAAGAGAGACTTCACCACGCTCTTCTGAAACGATGATGACAACTGCATCGCTTCGTTTGGTAATGCCAAGTGCCGCCCGGTGTCGGGTTCCATAGGATGTGGGCAGCTCGCCGCTGGTTGCAATTGGAAGGTAGTTTGAAACGGAAACCAATCTTCCATATTTAATCAATGCGGCTCCGTCATGAATGAGTGATTCTTTGTTGAAAATACTGATCAGGAGCTCAGGCCTTGGGTCCCCTTCGATTTGAATCCCGCCGCTCAGGAATTCATCTACTTTATCTTTTCGTTCAAGAATAAAAAGCGCGCCAATTCGTTTTTTTCCCATCTGGAAACACGCTTTTGTGAAATCTTTGGTCCAATCGGAGGTATCGGTGCCTTTACGCCATCCGAAACGCTGGAAGGGGCTTACCTTTTCGAGAACCTGACGAATTTCCGGCTGAAATAGAATGATCAGCAAAATAATCAGAACCTGCCAAAGAATTTGAAAGGCCCATGTGGTCAGGAAAAGTTCCCAGGCTTGTGCGATAGTAAAAATAACCCCTAGGGCCATTAAGCCGATCAAGGCCTTAAACGCTTTGGTGCCTCTGAACCACACGTATAAGTAGTAAGTGACCAGAGTAAGAAAAAAGATGTCGATAAGATCGTGTATACGTATAGATGTGAATATTTCGAAAAATTTCATCGGCAGGTGTTATAAATGGGTTTATCCGTCCCTAATTGATCGTAATCGAAATGAAAAACAAGGGTAAAATTTCAATAAAAATTGTTATTTTTCAGGTTTCCAAAATTTATGATGTCTTTTCTATAAAAAATAACTCTGTTTGAAATCCGTGCCCTTTTTATAAAAGAATCCCCTTCTAAGCGTTCGGTAATATATTAACAAAATTATTTTCAGTTGTAAATGGTTAAGCGACATACTAATGAATGAAGCAGTTCAGTGAAAAAATATGATCAAGGCTCTTACCCTCACCATTGCTTTTCCATTATTCCGATCACATTTTTCAGACGAAGGAACTTTTAAAATCAAAGTCGCTATGTAATCCCCGTGTAGCTAAAAAATGGTCGCGCTAACTCGGATCCTCTCTGCTTCTCACCCAAACAGGTTTGCCAATGATGAATCCAATTTTGCCTTCAGCAGAATTATTTTTGATCTGAACAAAAAATCTTAGTTTTCAGCCGGACATCACTTATCCATCAGAAATCATACGTTTCACCAGCCCTTTGATCGTCAGCCCCTGCACCAGGATGGAAAAGAGCACAACGGCATACGTAACAGCCAGAATCACATGACGTTCCGGAGTGGGGGGGATCGAAAGCGCGAGCGCAACCGAGATGCCGCCGCGAAGGCCTCCCCACGTCATAATCCGGACAGCCCCCGGGCTGAAAGTTCTAAAAAAACGGAGCAGTGTCATTGGGATTCCGATGGATACAAAACGGGCGATGATCACTAACGGGATAATGATCAGGCTCAGCAGCAGGTACCGCTGTGTAAAGGTGAGTACCAGTATCTCCAGGCCGATCAATACAAAAAGGACTGCGTTGAGGATCTCATCCAGCAGTTCCCAGAAGGAATCCAGTTGACGACGGGTGTTATCGGACATGGCAAACAGACGGCCGTGGTTCCCGATCAATAGGCCGGCAACCACGATGGCAATGGGACCGGAAAGGTGTAACACGTCCGCTAAGGCATATCCACCCACCACCAAAGCGAGGGTCAGGAGCACTTCAACCTGATAATTGTCAACGCTCTTAATCATCCGGTAGGTCAAGTACCCCAGGGCCAATCCGAACAGAGCGCCCCCAATGGTCTCCTGGACAAACAGCAATCCGATATGTCCGGCGTCAAATTCATAAGTTCCGGTGGCAATCTCCAATATGACTAGAAAAACGACCACTCCCACCCCATCGTTAAATAGTGATTCCCCCGCAATTTTGGTTTCAAGACTTTTTGGGATACGAATGGTCTTAAGGATGCCAAGTACGGCAATGGGGTCAGTTGGTGATATAAGAGCCCCGAACAGCAGACAATAGATATAGGATATCTGAATACCGAGCCACCCCGAGACCCACCACATCAGGGTGCCGACGAGAAATGTGGATATCAGAACCCCTAACGTTGCCAGGACACCGATACTCCACTTTCTTTCCAGCAGGTCATCGATGTTGATATGAAGTGCACCGGCGAATAAGAGGAAGCAAAGTATCCCCTGGAACACTGTTTTGCTAAAATCAATACTGCCCAGCAACGCCTCTGCGGGGTCTTTCAGATCAAACCCTAATATACCCAGAAGATTCAGCGCCAGTGACAGGGACAGGGCAATGAGCATGACGCCGATAGTCACCGGCAGACCGATAAAGCGGTGGTTGATATAGCTGAAAAGGGCTGTCAGCGTGATCAAAACCGCAAGGATGTTAAAGAGATTCATATTTGAATTTTAGTCCTTCGACTTTTGCAACAACAGGGTTTATTTGCGCCTATCCCCTCAACTGTTTCACTTCATTTACTATCATAGGGAGCACTTCACCCGCTTTTTCTTTAATCAGCACGTTACACCATTCATCGTATGGGGTCTTTGACAGGTTGACTATGGCCAGAAATGAACCTGTTTTCCTCGCATATCCAGGCATTGCTGCAGCAGGTTGAACAAGCAGTGTAGAGCCCACCACCATAAAAAAATCAGAGTTTCGGGATAATTGCGTTGCTTTATCCACTTGGTCCATGGGCATGGCCTGTCCGAATGATATGGTGTCGGATTTGAGATAGCCACCGCATTGGCAATCAGGGGCCAAATCTCCTTTTTCAATCCGTTTGTGTACCTGGTGAATCGAAACGATTTTTTGACAACTCATACAGCGTGCCCTTCGGGTGTTGCCATGGAGTTCAATGACTTTTTCATCCGGAACCCCTGATTCTTGATGGAGGCCGTCGATATTCTGGGTAATGACTGCTTCCAGCAAACCCATTTCATGGAGTTCGGCAACCGACATGTGTGCGGGGTTGGGTTTGGCGTTCATAAGGTCGGGATAAAATGCTACTTTCCGCTCCCAGTATTCAATTCGCGCCTCTCTTGAAGACATAAAATCGTCAAAATACACCGGGCGGTATTTGTCCCAGATGCCGCCTTGGCTCCTGAAGTCCGGAATCCCGCTTTCAGTTGATATACCGGCGCCGGTAAAAATAATGTTCTTGCCGCCTTTTGCAATTTTCCGGGCCACAAGGGAAAGTTTATTTGCCATGTTGCGTATCGCCTTTCTTCCAAAGTTGGTTTTCCGTTATGTTCGAAAGTGCTGTTTTTTAATTCGAACATGTTTAGACCATTGAGCCTGCCGATCAGAACCTTTGAGCAGGTTGATGAAATGATCCGACATGCATCAAGGTGATTAGTGTTTAAGACTTGTGATATCTTTGCTGTTTTTACTGTGACCGCAAATTTACTAAAATCGCTTCCATATTTTTTCCGTTTCAATTCATGTTTCGATTTTTTCGGGAAACCGGTTTTTCACTTTTTGAAACACTTGGCTTGTCCCTTACTATATTTTAAGCACCCAAAATGGCAGGCGCTTCGTATCGTTTTCAACATAAATCAAAATAACATTTATAGATTTATTATAACCCGATTATTGTACAAACAAAAACATAAAAAGATACTCTGTTGAGGTAATATGGATGTGATTAATCATTTAAAAGCAACTAGAAATGATACATAAGTTTAATAGGCAAAGGAGAAAGTAAACGAGCCAAAGATCTGTGGCTCTATTTGCGATTTAAATTCCTTTGTCCGGTATATATAGGCATAACTCAATCTGAGCCGGCGATAGTTCAGTGCGAAGCCGGCCACCACGTCGGCCACCAACAACTCTTTGTCTACAGAATGGCTATCCTGAAAGGTATTACCATCGAGAAAGATATCACGTAAAACCGCCCGCCCATCAACACTCATAAACATGTATACGCTAAAAGGAATTTTTTTAAAGCGGTCGCTCACTCCGCTGCCCATGATGTAGCTGCTCACATCGCAGCCCGGCCGGATGGGACAGCTTCCGAAATCGTTGGGCACATGCCACCCCAAACGAAGCTCGGCTCCTGTGTTGGCATAAATCGTCACATTGCCGAATCTGCCGCCCAGATGATGAATAAAGTCAAACCCAAAGCCATTTTCCGTGGCCAAATTCGACAGTCGCCATTTGGATTCAATAATAATCTCCACCCCGAGTTCATTGTTGAGCTGATGATCCCATCCTTTCGCCGTCTTGGAATCGATGATATCATGAAAAAAAACTTGGGCCGACTCACCCAAGGCTGAAGGACCGACCATGCCCAGATTAAGCTCCCATATGTCTCGTCGATAGTCATTTTGGGAATGAAAGCCGGTACCCAGGTAAAGCCAGCCGGCATAAGGGCGATCATTGAGGATTAGATCACGGCTGGACGTGTCTTCAGGAGTGTAAATGTTCTGCCCAATGATATTGAGATCGACCTGTCAGGATTCGAGTCACTGACAAACGGGAGCCATTTGATGATGCCGGCACCCCATTTCACCAGGGGATTCCGGTCCTGGCTCGAATCGGTTAAATGGGTACTCCAGGTTAATTTTAATCCGTTGGTATAGTTTCGATCCGTTTTGGCGATGGCATCATTTTCCCAGTAAAAGGTAAACACATTATTACTTTTGGGGATTTCAACTTCGGACCAGCTTGTCGAAGTGAAAAAGATGATGCTGAAAAAAATGTGAACCGGTATAATTAAATGGGCAAAGACAGCAGGATCGAATCTTTTGGGTCGAAAAATCATTGAAGCCATTATGGCACTATTTTTCATTATCGATCAAACAGATTAATTCTTCTATATTCGAATAAATTTGTCAATGTCTTTCAGGGTGGATTTGAGAGAATCATATGGTACCGATCCATTATTGACATTTTTGTCCTGTTCGCCGTCCTCCGCGAGTTTCCGGCTGCACCGTACAACATGCATGCCTCGCCGTAGTCTTTGTTTAGCCCGGATCATAACGGATCATAACGATAATTGTTCTTTTTCGTATGGGCACATAAAATCGCCATTTTTTATCCATGAATGTAAATATGTGAGTCTGTTTAATGCTTCTCTTTATATTTGAAAATCCGCTAAAAAGCCGGCCGGAGGAGCAAATTCCGCCTCTTTTTTTCAGATGAGAACCGCTGTTTGCATTTACTTGTCATATTGTGGTAGAAATTGATCTGCTAATAACAAGCGATAATCGCTTTTGAAAATTGATCAATTATTATCAAAAGGGATTTTATTTTCTTAAAATTTTTTTTCAGATGCTATCAACTGTTGTTTCCCAAAAAGTGAACCCATTTTTTCAAATTTGTTATGGCCGGTATTTTAAAATATTCCCGCTTTGTTTTTTATACAACGATGGTCAGTAATCAGAATCGTACTTCTATAAAGCAGGAAACATGACGCTTGAAAGTATCCGGAGCGTTCTGGCATGGTGTACGCTCATTAACTGGGGATTGTTGTTATGGTGGTTTCTATTTTTAACGCTGGCTCATGATTGGACGTATCGAATTCACAGCAGATGGTTTAAAATATCGGTTGAAAAGTTTGATACCATTCACTATGCAGGCATCACTTTTTTTAAATTATTGGTCTTAATGTTTAATTTGGTCCCATATCTTGCTTTACGTATCGTCAGCTAGTGGCCACCCATAAATGGCCCTTTTTGCCCCGAGGAGTGTTCCTCTGCGGGTTTCAGATTGCGGCGTTCAATTCGCCTTTCTGCCCCGTTTTGTGGGGACCTAAAACCCTTGTGTGGCCGTGAACAAAATAAAAATTTGTGCATTTTCCGGATTGGACTCTTTTTCAGAAATCGAATTGAATCCGTCGAAATCTTGTTCTTGATGAAGCAAAAAGTAGACCGGGTACAATCCATTGGCAAAAGTATACATTGTAATACCGGGCATGACTTTGAAAAATTGACCACAACTAAAGTTGGAGTTTTCAGTGAAAAAACAAAGAGATGTTTCAAGGAGTTTGATCATAGATTGGGTGCGGTCTTTTATTGCCGAATCAGACCACAACACGATGCAAAATGAAACTGGAGAACCTGCGTGGGAGGATGCCCTGGTGGGTTTCGCCTCCGGTGCCGATGAAATTTGGCAGCAGTACAAGGAGTATATTGGAGCATTCCATTGGACCCCTTGGGAGGTTTACAACCAGCACCATACTGATAAACCCGCAAAACCAGAGCAACTCACCGTTATTTCATGGGTTCTGCCCCAACGGGAGTCGGTTCGAAAGAGCAACCGCCGGGCCAAGAAGTTTCCTTCCGAGGATTGGGCTCGAATCCGGGTTTACGGAGAAGCGTTCAATGTGGCTTTGCGCCACCATGTGGTCGAGAGACTGAAAGAGATAAAACATACGGCAGTTGCGCCGATGCTGGTGGACAACTGGACCATCGTCAAATCAAAACGGTTTTCCTATGCCTCTTCCTGGTCTGAACGCCACGTTGCCCATGCGGCCGGTTTAGGTACTTTCGGTCTGTGTGACGGACTCATCACCGCTAAGGGAAAGGCCATGAGGGTGGGATCGGTGGTAGCAAAAATATCCATTGAATCGACTCCCAGGCCGTATGCCGACCATCAGGCCTATTGTCTCTTTTTCGCCGATGGAACTTGTGGCAAGTGCATTGACCGCTGTCCGGCCCGTGCGATTACCGAAGCGGGTCACGATAAGGAGAAATGCCGGCAGCACTTGCTCCTATCCCGAAAATATGTGAAAAAGACCTATAAGTTCGATGGTTATGGCTGTGGATTGTGCCAGGTGGGTGTGCCGTGTGAAGCGGGTATACCGGTCAAGGCCGCACGGGAAGCCTTGGAACGCGGCGAGTTACCGCCCCCCCCACCCCCTTTGGCCTAATGGTAAAAAGTGAACAGTCAAGTGCATGATGAAAGATCATTAAATGCCAGTTTCAGTATCAAATTTAAAAGGATTGAAAAGTGCTAGATAAACCGACCAATGATATATTAATGGAAAGGGTTGCCGCGCTAGAGAAGGAACTCCGGTACACAAAGAAAAAATTGGTGTCGCTTCAAGAGAGTGAAACGCTTTACCGGTTAGTGGTGGTTAATGCAAGGGATGCTATTTTTTTAATGGATGTTGATTCGGAACGACTCATTTATGCGAACAAAACAGCAGAGGAAATGATCGGTCGATCTTTTGACGAGATGGGTGAGTGTAAAATTTTCGATGTTGTTGTTGTGGAAGAGGCTGATATTTCAGAAATCCGGCTTCAACGCCTTCTGAAGGGTGAGGCACTTGGACCGCAAGAGTATACCATTGTTTCACATGATGGCAGGAAAGTTTCGGTGGAAGCAAAAGCCTTTTTAATTGAATTGGGAGATCGCAAGATCGCTGTAAGCATTCATCGCGACATTTCTCATCGCAAAAATACAGAAGAGAATTTGAGAGAAACCAAAGACCGGTATCGGCTCATAATGGACAATATAAAAGATCCTATCTATTTAAATGATATTCAAACGGCTATGATAATTGATGCGAACCAGGCTGCCCAGAACATGTTGGGCAAAACACTGGATGAGATTAAGGGGATGACGATTTTTGATATTCTGGCGCCTGCCGACAGGCATATCGCAGAAAAGCGGCTTCAAAAACTGATGAAAAATAACACGATAGAGCCACAGGAATATTCCTTTTTTGTAAATGATCGGAAAATTTTTGTTGAAGCGAAACCATCTGTAATCGACTTAAACGGTCGTCGAACGGTGATCTGCATTCAGCACGACATCACCGCTCGAAAGAATGCTGAAGAAGGGCTCAAGGAGAGTGAGGCAAGATATCGTTCATTGATAGAGACCATGAATGATGGGTTTTGTATCGCTGATAAAAATGGCCGGATTACTTACGTCAACGATAAATTTTGCAAGATGTCGGGATACCGATCAGAAGAATTCATCGGTAAGTCGACCTATTTTTTGATTAAGGGCAAAAAAAATAAGCAGATTTATAGCCACCAGATGGATCGTCGACAAAAGGGAAAAGCGAAACCGTATGAGATTGAATTGATGGGAAAGATTGGAAACCGGTTCCCAACGATTATTTCCCCTAAGGCGATTATTGACTCAACGGGAAATTTTCAAGGCAGTTTCGCAGTGATAACCGATCTTTCCGAACTCGTGAGAGCGGAACGAGCCTTCCGGGAAAGCGAGGAAGCCAGAAATGCCCTTTTAAATGCCACCACCGAGAGCGCTCTTCTGGTCGATTTAGAGGGGACAATCCTTGCCATCAATCAAAAAGGCGCGGCAAGACTGGGTAAAAGTGTCGATGAAATAAACGGCATGACAATAGAAAGGTTTCTTCCCGCTGAGTTGCTAAAAGATATTTATCGGTCCGGAAAGCCATTTCGGTTTCAAGACGAAAGAGGGGGAAAATTTTACGATAACAGTTTCTATCCAGTCTATAATGAAAATAGAGAGACCGTTGCGTTTGCCATTTTTGCGAGAGACATAACCCAACAGATGCAAGCGGAAAAGAAATTGAGAGAAAGCGAAAAAACAGCCAGGGCGCTTTTAAATATTCCGAATATGGTCGCGGCTATGATCGATCCTGATTGCAATGTCATTGATGCCAATGACTTTATGGCCAAACGATTTAACCTGAAACGTGAAGACCTTATTGGAAAAAACTTTTTAGATATCCTTCCAAAAGATGTTTTTGAAAGACGAAAAAAATGTCTCGATCGCGTTCTCCAGTCAAAGAAATTGATCAGAACGGAAGATGAACGCGGAGGCGTCTGGTTTGACACGATTTGGAATCCAATTTTTGATGATAGCGGAAAAGTTTCACGGGTCGCTGTTATCGCTCGCGATATCAGTGCACAGAAGCAGACAGAAATAAAGCTTAAAGAATCTGTTAAAGAAAAGGAAGTCCTGATCCGGGAAATTCACCATCGGGTGAAAAATAATATGCAAATTATCAACAGCCTTTTACAGCTCCAGGCGATTCAGTCCAATGATAAAAAGGTAAATGAGATGTTTGAGGAGTCTCGAAACCGAATCAATACCATGGCGCTTGTTCATGAAAAACTCTATCAGTCTGATAAATTATCAGAAATAAACATCGCTCAGTATATTCGTGATCTGGGCATTAATTTGTTTGAATCATTTAAGGTGAATACGGATAACGTATCTTATAATAGAGAGATAGCAGACATTAGCCTGCCGATTGACCGTGCAATTCCCATTGGGCTCATCCTGAATGAACTTATCTCCAACTCCTTAAAGTATGCCTTCTCAGATGGAAGAGATGGAGAAATTGTCATCAAATTCTGTCCAACCACAGGAGATGAAGTGCAGCTAACCGTCAGTGATAACGGTATCGGTATGCCCACTGAAGCAGAGACTATTGATCGGAAAACACTCGGTTTGAATCTGGTAAAAACACTTGTGGAAAAACAGCTTAATGGCAAAATAGAGATCGATCATAAAAAGGGGACTCAATATCGAATCAGATTTTTAAATACGTAAAGGAGCGAGGGGATTTTCCAACTCGTATTCATCTCTGGCTTTAAAAAAAAATAGCGGTATCCAATTCTGAAAATGCACCCGTTTTTGTCTGGGAAAGTTGAGCACAGCTTATAAAAATCAGAGACGAAATCCCTCAAAACGGGACAGGAAGGCGTGCGTGGACGCCATAACCGGAAACCCGCTCAAGAACGCCGAGACAGGGCAAAAAAGGCCATATATAGATGGACACTAAGGGTTCGCGAAAAAATAAATTCATATTTTAGCATCTTAGCTTCAGCCCATCTTTGGCCGATGCCTCACTCGCAAAATCATCGAAATAGCTCGCTATTGTTGTGGTTTTGCTCTTTCGGATCCGCCAAATCCGAACCCAATCTAAGCGCCAATTCTGCTAAGTTATTTTTGTGCGAACCCTAAGTAGTGTCCGTCCACAAATGGTAGATTTTGGTTTAGAGCAAGGCTTGAGCAATTTTGAAACCGCAGGCATAGCGGGCTATTTCGAGGATTTCAAAAGAGCGAAAACGCCGCTCCGGGCCAAAAGATGCCGTTTGTGGATGGGCACTAAGTAGAATCGCTTCATCGTGAAACACTACAAAATATGTTTTTGAATTTATCTTTAAATCTTGAGATCAAAAAAGTGTGTCGCACTTTTGTTTAATAACCCATCTATCTCGAAATCAGAAAGGCCCGATTGACTCACCCATTTTAGTTCTCTATCCCATGCGTATGGTATGTTCGGAAAATCGTATCCATACATAATTCTATTCAAACGATAATGACCCATTTCAATGTTTTGTTTTAATGGAAAATAGTCGGTGAGCACCATGGTTGTGTCCAGCCAAAGGTTGTCGTATTTCTCAATTAATCGACGGTATTCAGAAATTTCATCAAAACCCAGATGAGGGACGCAGATTTTAAGTTTTGGAAAACCGATTAATACACGCTCCAACTTATCAGCTGCGCAAAGCTGATACGGGTCGCAACGGTAGGCGCTACTTTTGGGCTCTCTTCCAACGTGCATCACAATCGGTTTTTTATTGGACTGGCAGATATCATATAATAGATCCGCTTCATCAGAATTCATATCAAAACACTGGACATGAGCGTGAAGCTTTAAACCGCCCAAACCGGAATCGAACGCATCTTTCAAAATATCATCCGCATGTTTTTCACCGGGAAACACGGTGGCCATGCCGGTGACTTGTCCGGAGTGTTTTTGACATTTTTGTAACATGTACTGGTTGAGATTTCCGGCAATTCCCGGTTTATGGGCATATTGGAGGGCAATGATATGGCTCACACCGTGAGATAACAGGAAATCAAATACTTGAGAGGTAGAAAGTCGATATCGGATGTGCCAGGCATTTTTGTCAAACCATTTGCGGATGGATGCGAATATGCCCCTGGGGAAAATATGAACATGGGCATCGACCACAGTGGGAAAACCTTTAGGAATGGTGTCACCTTCACGGTCATGAAGGGTCGGGAGATTTGATTTCAGCATGGAATAAAACCGTTGGCATCAAAATATTTTTTTTAAATATCATGGAATGTGATATCAATCTCTCCTTCCGGAATCGGAACAATAAAAACCGGTTTTCTCGACCGACGAAGGACCTTTTCGGAGGTGCTCCCCAAAAAAGCATGACTGATAATACCCTTTCCATGGGTCCCTAAGATGATGACATTACAATTAAATAATTCAGCCTTCAGGAGTATTTCATCTGCTGGGAATCCCTCGGATATCTCAATGGATTTAACGTTATCTACGCATTCGGGATCATTTTTTAATTCTATGTCACAAAAAAGTTTGAGCCGTTTCAAAATTAGATCCTTGGCATGATCTCTGTTCGCGTTTATAATCTTCTTCTGCTGTTCGTCGTTGAAGTAGGTACCCAATAGTGCACGATTCGCAGTCGGCAATTGCTCGAGTACATGTAAAATGGTAATCTCGGCATGGTATTTTTTAGCAAAGTCAGTGGCGTAACGAAACACATACGCAGAATTATCGGAAAGATCGGTTGCATAAAGGATTTTTTCAATATTCGGTATCATGTTATCCTCCCTTTTTCAAGAATGGTTGAGGATAGATTCGTGCCGGTCATCATAATATGATAGTATCGAATTGGGCTTAAAAATAGAGTCGTTGTAGAAAATATGTTAATCATTATATCATGTTTAACAAGCTGGCGATGCTCGTCCCTGTTATAACAGAGAGTCATTCTTTAATTTTCTGAAGTTGCCAGTCAAACAAGAGTATGCTAATCAGAGACCATCTCGAATTGGAGGAGTGCATTTGTCCGGTATTAATGAAATTCTATTGATCGGGGTCATCATTTTGGCGATCCTTTTCGTTCCACGCATCAAAAACCGCAACAACCTCGTTCGTCTCCCAAAGCCGATCGTGATCATTTCCGGAAAGACGCGGATGGCTATGGCTGCGTCCATTTTTTGGCCGGTGCTGTTGTCTGCTTTCCTTCAGCCCTGGAAAAAAAATCTCGATTTATTCCTATATGTTGGAATATGTCCTGTTCTATTCGGATGGGTGCTTTATTGGGTTTGGCGTGGATTTTGGAAATATAGAAGATAAGTCTTTAACGGAGATCAGATACTGAGAAAGATTGGGAACCGCCTTGTTTTTTTCGGAAACGTCACTGCGGTTTATGCGCGGCTTCTTTATTTTAGCTTTTTTATTTTTTTCTTGACATACTACATTGTGGTAATATACTTAGAGTTAAGGTTAATGATTTAGCGATCTCCCTCCTATCATTAGCCTTGATGTTCCATTTTTCATCCACCTCTTAAAAAGTCCTCGGTGACAGGCCCGAGGGCTTTTTTCCTTATTTCGATGCCTTATCGCGATTCTGTTGATATAATTAATTTCTGAACAAAAACTGTCTTTCAGTCCATATCAGGGTTGGATATAGAATTGTAATCCGTCAAATACAGGCCTATGCCGACGGTAAAATATTAATCCGACTGATCAGAATAAAAAATCCAAATTTTCGTTCAAACGCCAATTGGAAAAATATAAAAACACTTTTTATTTCGGTGAATTGAACAATCTCCCTTGATTATTTTGCCGGTTTTTGACAGTCTATAGTAGATTGAAAGAGTCTCTTTTGGTTCTCGTCGTGGCATTTATGAATAAACGGATCCGTATGTTCGCCTGAAGCCTGGTTTCTGGAGGGACCGATTGTGAAGCTTTGCACCAATTGTGGTCAGTCGGTAGCCGAAGAAATTGTCACATGCCCCAATTGTGGTAAAGAGGTTCGGGAGGGCAGAAAAACCATAGACGATTATCGGATCACCGACATCCTTCACGAAGGCCAATCCAGCATCCTCTGCAAAGCCTTTAAGGATGGTCGGGAAGATCCGGTTATGATCCGGATATTCAGCCTGGATTCAAGGGTTGATGAGGACATCGCCGACCGCCTCAAAAATGAACTTGAAAAACTCAAACAACTTCCGGAAGATTATTTTGTTCGTCATTTGGACATCCGGCGCTCATCTGATGGTTTGTGGTATCGTGTGAGTGAATGGGTGGATGCGATCAATTGGGGGACCCTGTTTTCATCCGGATATTTTCAAGATTACCGGAAAGCGTTTGATCTGTTTTATAAAATTGCATCCATCCTTGAAGGATTGCACCGGATTGGCCATATCATGCCCCACCTGATTCTAAACGATATCATCGTTTATGAAGGTGGAAATGGCCAATTGGAAATCAAGATCGATTTTAAGCTCTCAAGATTTCTGGATCCCCAAATGGTTCGCTCCAGCAACCCGATGCTCCAAAAGCTTTTAAAGTGTCATCCGGATATTTTAAACGGGCGCCCTCTGGATGGGAGGAGTGATATTTGGTCGTTGGGAAAAATTTTTATGGAATTGCTGTCAGGCGATCCGGAATTAATTGATTTTTCCGCCAAGCTGGATGCATTGCCATTACCCAATGAAATGAGAGCGTTGATCAAAGTCATGATGGCCGAAGATCCGGACCTGCGTCCTCGGACCATGGCTGAAGTCGCTGAGATTCTTTCCGGCATCAAAGAAAAAGACATCAAAGCGGCTGAATTGAAACATGTCGAATCGGCGCCGGTACCGATAAAAGAGGTTAGGAGTATCAAAACCAGAGTGAGTTTTCTGGCCGCGCTTGTCATTGTATTGGTGGTTGCCGGTGGTTTCGCTTATTACCACTTTGCGATTAAAAAGAGTGGCAGCGAAACCGTGCTCATGGATTTTGCTAATAAATATGCCGGTTCGGTAGCCTTTGTGGTGGTGGATTATTGGATTGCCTACGATGGTGGAATCATGTATCGCAACCGGACAGAGGGAACCGCTTTTCTGGTGGATGAAAAAGGGTACCTTCTGACCAATCGGCATGTCGCCTGTCCATGGTTGGAGGACAGCCAGCTGTTTCTGGCTGTCAATCGGCTCAGAATGCTGGGAAAATCACCCAAATTGGAATATCGCATCTATTTATGGTTTGAAGGTGAAAAGGCGTTCAAGCGGTTGCCGGATCAGATTACAAAATCCGAAGTTGCCGATATTTACAACACTGAGTTTGCCTTCAGATCAGACGGCTTCCCCCGGCTGAGCATTGCAGGAGTTGCCAGACTGCCCGTCAAAACCTGGCATTTGGTGAAATCCCCCCTAAAAGATGATTTTGCGGTTCTTAAAATAGATCGTGTTCCAAAAGGTTTGATTCCATTGCCGTTAGACCCGAATTTGGATGTTAAAAATATTCCCAAGCTCTCTCCGGTGATCACCCTGGGCTTCCCCTTGGGCAGCCGGACCCAAGCCGCGACCATCAACGTCAGTGTTACTCGAGGTTATGTCCGTCGGGCCTTTGAAGACATGTTTCAGGTGGACACGTCGATTCACCGGGGAAATAGCGGCGGGCCGGTCGTTGATATGCGTGGCAAAGTTATTGGGATCGCTTCCCGGGTCGCCATGGGTTGGGCCACAAGTCCTGTTCCGGTCGCAACTCCGCTATCGGACATTGGTATGATTCAGCCGATTGACAAAGCCGCGGCATTTGTTTTGGAATTGGGATCGGGAAAAGTTAAATGGAATGGGGTGTTGGATTTATCAATTGATCAGAAACTGAAAAATATCTCCGATATCGCCCGGCAGGGCAAATGGGCTGAAGCCAAAGAGTTGGCGGATAAAGAGTTGAAATCGAGCATGGAACCCCGGCTGATCATGTGGAGCGGCGCCATGCATTTTTGTGCCGGAGATGAGCCGGGCGCCAAACACCTTTTCGAGCAGGCCCTGTCCATGAATCCGGAAAATACGATGGCCAGACTGATGCTCTTCATGATGGACTGGCAGTCGGACCGTTCCCACGACAGTTCCCATCGCTCTCATTTAATGGCGCTTAATTGGCGCTCAACGGATGAATTTTTTGGATACTTGGTACGCTTACTGGAAAAACGGGTGACTGAAGAAGCCGCATCTCAGGGTGGTTATACGGAAGATGAGAAAGGATGGCTGTATTACATTGCCGGGCTTTTGGCGATTCAAGAAAAAGACCTGTTAAAAGCAGAACAATTGCTTCAGAAAGCTATTTTGACATCTGATATTGATGGTTGGGCGTTTTTCCTGGCCCTCTGTAAACTACAGAAGGTGCAAAAAAACCGGCTGTTGTCCATGGAATCTGATATTGGTAGAGCAGATTATCTGAGAGCGCAGGAAGCCTTCTCTGTAAAACAGCAACGACAGTATTTAGAAAAAATCAATGCCCGGGAAAAATTACTTCCAATTATGTTGAAACTTGCCCAACAAGCCGAAAATACGAAAGCAAAACGAAATATATTGAAACAGTTGTTGAAAAAACAATACAAGACGGGAAAAATCCTGCCCCGGTTGATCTACAACAATGCAATGGCAGGCTTGTGGTCGGAAGCGTTGGTGTACGCACGGCAATTTTTAGATATAGGCGGCAGAGAAAATCTAGACCGGTTGAGTATCGGATTATTGGTGCCGCAGCTACTCTACATGATGGGCAACCAGGCTGAGGCGGGCGTTGAGCTACAAAAATATCATGAGCGGACCCGGGACCCGTGGTATCGATCCATCAGCGAAATTTTGTTGGCCGAAAAAACCGAATTGTCGTTAAGAGAAAAAGCTGGGGCATATCCTGAAAACCTGCTGACATTATACATGCATTTAGGACTTTGGTCGGAAGGACTGGGTGACCGGAAAAAAGCGATTCGGTATTACAAGCAGGCCTTGGAGTCTTATATGGATCACCGGATTGAATATGCCTTTGCAATTGTCCGTGTCAACCAATTGAAGAAACAGTCATGAGCATGCTGTGTGATGCTGAATATCAAAAATCGAAATATAGGATTCGATATTCCGGGCTTCGGGCTCCAGGCGTACTGAACACTAAATAAAATTTGAAAGCCGTTCCTTACCCGTTAAATAGTTACTGTCGGCCAAGATACTTTTTTGCCGAATAAAAGTGTGTCAATCATCATTTATCCACTACAGCAAGCGGATCATGAGAGGCAAAGCCACTACAGTCCCGGCTGTGCTCCCCAAATTGGTAAATACCACCACCAGTAAAATGCGGGTCACTTTATTTTTCCAAAACCCTTTGATGGAAAGGATGTCTTCGGATAGGGCTTCAAAATCTTTCACCCGAGGTTTTCTGGCAAATGCTTCCACAAGACCCGAAACCCATCCGGCGGCAATCATCGGGTTAATGGAAGTCAAGGGTGCGGCTAGGACAGAAGAAATAATCGTATATGGGTGGGCCAGTGCGATCATGGACCCGATGCCGGCCAGGATACCGTTTGCCAGGATCCATCGTAAAATCATATCCGAACCGGTGGCCGATCCTCCGTAAATAAAACCGGCAATAAAAATACCCATAATAAATAACGGAATGATCCATTTGAAGAGTCGAGAAAAGGTCTTTTTCGGTGGAAGCGTTTCCAGATCAGTGATATCCAGCTCATGGCCGAAGTGGGATTTGATTCCGGGAATATGGCCGGCACCGACGACTGCGACAATTTTCTTTCCGGGTGCGGTCTGGATACGGTGGCATAGATATCGATCGCGTTCATCGATCAAAATCTGACGCAGGACCGGCATTTCCTTACCCATTTCCTGTAGAAATGATTCGATCATGTCCTGCTGTTTCATTTTTTCGATGTCTTTTTCACTAATCTCTTCCACGTTTCCCAAAGACAGAATGATTTGAAACAACAGCTTGATTTTGTCCCACCAGCGCATTGCGTGCCAGATTCTGGCCAGAGTGACCCGGATATCGCGATCCGCCAAGTGGATTCTCGCATGGGTGGCTTCCGCCGTCTCAATCGCCTGGATCATCTCCTGCCCGGGCTTAATGCCGAGATTTTTTGCCACCCGTTTCTGAAAAGAGGCCATGAGGAGATTAGAAAGCAGCAGAAACGTCTTTTTCTCCTTAATGACTTTGATAATGTCCATCTCCTGCCATTTATTTTTCTGGCGAATGGCCTGGTACCTGGACTGGCAGAGTTCTATGGCAACGGTTTCCGGTTTTTCGGTTTCGATGATTTCCTTGACCAGAAGGGCACTGTCCTTTGATACATGTGCTGTTCCAATCAGTATTATTTCCTTTTCCCCGAAGGTCAGGCGATGGATCATTGAATGGTTGTCGGTGTTTTGCATGAAAATATTTACCTCTATTTTATTTTACAAAAGAAACAGAAGATATTACATATAAACAACATTTTCAAGTTGGAATATCCATCTTATGAGGTGATTTTCTCTTGAGTTTTCAGGTGTAACATCCTCGGGGGTTAATAACGGTATGGCCAAAAAAATTTATGATGATAAATTCTACTGGAAAGGGTGGGGCGGTAGACTCCGTCTTGGCAGTGGCGTTTGTCGGTTACGTATTTATGACCTCAAAAACCAGATGGATGATAATGGCCCGGCTTATTTAAAACCGATCGTTGTGGTGGCCTCAGACACGGATGAGAGTAATATGTCAATCAGAAGTTGTGCCGCACATATTGCCACCCAAATTACGGAAAGTTTCAATATTTTTCCTCATCGCATGCTGTATGTCGAATATTCTCCGCCGAAACGGTATGGAGAACATGACGAGCACCTCATTTCAGAGGTTTTCGATTCGGTGGAGTTTACGTGGCGGGAAAACAAAGCGATCAACCCCAGATGGCGTCCTTTACAACCGCCTCAGCAGAGTCTGATCCAGGAACTCATGAAGAGAGGGTGACAGTCGAATGGATCTAAAACAAATCGATTTCCGATTCCGGAAGATGTTTGACCAACAAGACGCTCGATTCTGTTTTTGATATGACCTGCAATGGAAGGCTGCCCAGCATTCGACGATAAACATCATGCCTCAGACTCGCTCCTAATACAATAACCGAATCGTCTCCGGCTTTATTCAAAATAGAATCTATAGGTTGATCTGCCGTCACCTCAACAAGGGCATTGGTTTTACCATATTTGTCCAGCCATGCAGATAATTTGTCAAGATATGCTCTGGCAGACTGTGACTCTGTTTCCGATAATTCCGGATTTTGGACCCAAATGATTTCCATGGTTTTTCGAATAGCGGGAAAGAGTTGCTTTAAGAAGGGAAATATCTGTCTGGCAGAGGGGGAACCATCTTCACAAATCAGGAATTTGCTGTTCAAATTGCCACCTCGAACCACGAGAATGGGCGCATGCAGGTCCAGGGCGAGAATCCGTGTGGTATCTCCCAGAACAAAGCGTCTCAACCTATTCCTGCGAGGCGGGGCGATGATGACCAGATTATAGTTTTTTTCCACCACTTCCTGGTTTAGTACCTCAATGAAGTGGCCGTAACGGATGGAGAAAGGAACGCGATCACCCGAGAGGGTTTTATAGGCAAAAATGTATCCGTTGGAAATGTCATGGATCGTTATATTCGTTGGGGGAATAAAGAGGCCGGTTGATGTGAGATCTTCCAGGGCGTGAATCAGAATTTGAAAACCTTTAGGCAGTTCTGATTTTCTGGATAGCGAAAAATCGACACCCACCGGGGGAATTGATTCAGTCGCGTGAGTCCCGGAACGCACAGTAATGATCGATAGTTCAGCATTCAATTGATGCTTTAGATCCGCTGCCAGATGTAATGCTTTTGTTGAATACGACTGACCGTCTGTATAGAGGAGTATTTTAAACATGTTCATAACTTTCTTAGTCGAAGACATAAAGCTTTTACCCCGGTTTTTTTATCAACGCATAGACTCTGACCAGGCCTTTTTATCCTCTGATGTCAGTGTGCAGAGCTTTGGACGCACATCGGGTCCGAAAATGTGCCAGTTCCCTTTTTTAAGTTCCGCGCATTCTTTGAAAACGATCATGTCACATGCTTTGCAGACAGCTGGACAATACGTTTCTCGCATGGCTTGTCGGATGGCTGAACTGGTGTTAACGCTTAAATGAGTTTCACCCAATTCTTTCATAAGACCCGAGTTCTTAATGACTCTAAGGACACGGGGGTTAGTGCCTGCAAAATAAATAGACCCTCCCCGCCTTTTGACTTCTTCGTGAAGCATTTCTAAAACATGAACACCGCTGGCATCCAGGACATTTACCAGATGCATGCGGAGTAGCAGGTTGGCTGTGTTTGGATGATGGCTCAATCGGGTCTGAAGGTTCTGATGTATAAAGGTCGAGGAACCAAAAAAAATGGAGCCCTCGATCCGAACGATATCCATCTGGGGGCACTTTTGACCGTAAACCGATCCGATCATCTTTCCGGTTTTTAAATCCGGGACCATTGAATAAATGCGTGGGTGGGATGTTTTTGCCAGATGCAGCCCGATTGAGAGAAGCACACCCACATATATGGCAAATTCAATATTCAGCAGCAGGGTCGATAAAAAGGTGGTGATTAAAACCGCTGCATCACTTCGGGTGGCACGCAAGGTTCGCTTGATATCGTCTTTCCGAACCATTTCATATGCCACAATGATCAGAACTCCGGATAGCGCGGATAACGGCAATTTTGAAGCCAGCGGTGCGACCAGCAAAAGGGTAACGGCGACGGTAATGCCGGAGATAACCCCGCTCATAGGTGTTTTTGCTCCGGATTTAAAGTTGATGGCAGACCGGGTAAATGAACCGCTTCCGGCATAACCGCTGAACATGGACGCAGTGATATTGGCCAGTCCCTGGCCGATAAATTCCTGATTGATATTGAGCTGTTGTCGTGTCTGAGCGGAGATGGATTTGGCAATAGACACCGCTTCGACAAGCCCCAACATGGCAATGGCAAGGGCACCGGGCGCCAGTTCGCTGACTTTAATTCCTAATGAGAGACTGGGAAAATGAAACGGTGGGAGATTCCGGGGGATGGATCCCACCACAATTACCCCGCGGGTATCGAGGTGAAAAACAGTCACCACCAGGCCCACGAGGATCATGGCGATTAAGGTGCCCGGCCAGGTCGGACGCAATTTTTTGATCCCGAGTATCGTTCCGATCGTTATCCCACCGAGCAATAAGGTAAACGGATGCATTTGGTGCAGATTGGGCAGAATGTTCAACAGGGACTCGAAGAGGGTCGCGCCTTTTTCGATCTCAATGCCCAGTAAAGCAGGGAGCTGTTTAAAACCGATCAAAACCGCTGCACCGGCGGTAAAACCCAAAATTACCGAATGGGAGACGTAGTTGAGCAGGGCGCCGAAGCGAGCAATACCCATGATAATCTGGAGAAGGCCGACCATCAGGGCTAAAAAAAAGGCGAGCTCAAGATACTGTAAGGTTCCCGTAGGCGCTAATTTGCTTAGCGTGCTGAAAACCACCAGGGAAATAGCTGTCGTCGGACCGGTAATAAGGTGTGCCGAGCTCCCCCAAAGGCAGCCGATGATGGTGGGAAAAATGGAGGCATATAATCCGTACTGTATCGGCAATCCCGCGATTAAGGCATAGGCCATGGATTGGGGTACAGCGAGGACCGCGACGGTAAGCCCTGCTAGGAGGTCTGCTTTAAAATGGTAATTCCGATATCTCCGGATCCAGTGGAGAAATGGAGCATAGTCTTTTAAGTCAATATGCACGTTTGTGGCTTTAAATACCTTCTAAATGGGTTGGCTCATAATGGTGGAGTATTCCTTTGATATCAAAATCGGGTCCCCAGGGCCGGATCAGAGATATCCAGCTTGGCCGAAAACCTTAAAAGCGCCTAAAATATGAAGGATCTAACGTTCTGGAATTCTATCAAATATATAAAACAAGCCAAGCTTCACCATCACTTGAGTCGCTCTATCTCATTTTGGGCGCTTGGATTTTTTTTTACTAAAAACCAACCCCTTTTCAGGGTTGAACCGAAGGTGGGTCCTTGGGCCATGATTTTTTACTTTTTTGAAGGCTTAAAGGTGTAATTTCCTTTAAAAAATTGTTCAACATACCAGTCCACATTTATTTTGTCCGACAGCAGACGATCCAACAGGTTAACCGATCCCAAGAGTCTGCCCATCAGATCGAGCTTTTTTTCAAGGACTTTTCTCTCGAATTTTTTTAGCTCGGCACGAACCATATCGCCGGTGATGTCAACTTTGAAATACATCCGTTTTAAAATGAGAGAAAGCAGAAGCGCCCGCCTGGATCGTCTTCCAAAATCCGCAGCGCCGCCTTTAAAATAGAAGTTGATGTAATTGTCGTTGACATAGGGACCGCAATACGTATCGATGATGGCAAAGTGATATCCGATACGGGCATTAAAGTTTAAATAGTTGCTCCCAACAATGGCGTAGTTGGGACCACCCATATTTTTTTCCTTTTGCGGGTCGCGAATGACCGATTCGGCGATGAGCGAACCAAAACCTTTAAAAGTTGCGCCCGCATTGGACGTCCAGTCCACATCTTGGTGGGTCATGCCTTTTAAAAGGGCTTGAAAAGGGATTGAAGTGATATCATCACAGGTGGTCTCTTTTACGTCATATCGGCACGAGAGCCCATTTCCAAGATCGATGACATATATTTTAAACGGTAGATAGACATGAAGCGGTTTTGCCGTATGTTTCTGATCCTCCACGCCGTCGCTAAATCGAAACATCTCCTGCATCGCGTTTTCATGGGTAAACCGGAGAAGATCATGCAGGGTTTGGCAACCACTGGGGGAAAAGTTCTCCTTCCTTGGATCGGTTAGGCTTAACGGAGATATTTTTTTCAAAACAGATTGGACCTTTTTGTAGATCGGGCTCCCTTTCATGGGATTGACCACCTGCTTTTCCATCAACAGCGGCTCGACAACGCCTGAGTAGACGATCCGCTTCGAGGCATCCACTGTAATTTCTTTTCCGTGCGGTATGATTTCCGTGGCGTTTCCCATCCCCACCAGTGTGGGTAGCCGAAACTCTCTGGCAACCGATGCCATGTGGCCGGTTACGCTTCCCACATCAGTGATAATGGCCTGAATGCGGCCCATTAGGGGAACAAAGCGTGGGGAGGTATTCTGAGCCACCAGAATGGCGCCGCCGGGAATATGATGCAGATTTTGGTCTGTTTTAAGCACATAAGCCAAACCGGCAGCCACTCCATTTGAGGCCGAGGTGCCGCCTTTTAGCAATATGGGGTGTCCCGGAAATGTCCGTTTTTCCGGTAAGGCTGTTTTTGAATCGATCTCTGAACCAAACATCTGAGATCGCCTTAAGGGGCGTGCCTGAATGATATAAAGCCGTTCTTTTTGATCGATGGCCCATTCGATATCAAGGGCATATCCATAGTGCTTTTCCAATTTTGAAGCATGGTCGATTAAAAGCCGGATCTGGGAAGGGCGCAAAGAGGGGATATTTATTAATTCGTCTTTTACCGGTTCTTCTTTGAGGCCATCGACGGTGTCGATGTTCAGAAGATCTTTCTTTTCGGCAATTTCCGTAATTTCTATCTTTCCGGTTTCTTTTTGAATCTGAAAGTAATCCGTGTTTCTAGAACCTTCCACCGCTCGGGCGGCCAGACCCCAGAGAGAACTGATCATGATAACCGCGTGCCGGCTGTCATTGGGGTCAACCGTGTACATGACTCCACTGGATTTGGCATCGATCATCATGATACAGGCGACGCTCATCAGGATGTCCTGGTCGTGGTAACCCCGGTTGCGGCGGTAAAAAATAGCACGGGGATAGAATGTGCTGGAAAGCACCTCCTTGTAGGCGAGAACCAAATTTTTTTGACTCACATTCAAGACCGTTTGATGCTGGCCGGCAAAGCTGGCTTCTGAATCTTCACTGGTGGCGCTGCTTCTAACCGCCAGGCGAAGATCCCGACCCACAGTTTGTTTGAGATCTTCGGCGGCTTGCGAAATGGCTTGGACCAGCTCGTCAGGAGTTTCGGCATCGAGTATTCGTGATCGGATTTCCTGGCTAACGGAGACCAGTTTTTGGGTATCGTCGACATCCAGATTATGTAATTTTTTTTGGATCCATTCGGTTAAATTATTCTGGCTCATGAACATCTGGTAAGCGGATGCCGTTATTACAAAGCCCCGGGGTACCGGCAACTGAACCCGGTTGAGGATCTCTCCGAGATTAGCGGCTTTTCCTCCGACTTCTTCCACACTCTCATGGCTCAGGCTTTCAAGGGAAAGAATCAGGCTGGTTTCCAGGATTTTAGTCTTCCCCTTGAGTTCAGACATGATATTGAGAGAGATGTTCTCAGCAACTTCAAACAGTTCTTCATATTTCAGATCTGAGATGGCATTTAGATCCTCTATCATGGATAAAACTTCTTTGATCAAGGATTCGGTTTGGGTCAGAGCGTGGGAAAAGGTGAACGGGATATCCTGGAAAATCATATCTTCCAGATTGGCAATCAGCTCCAAGGCTTTGTTGTTGGAAGCCAGCAATTTTTCGAAATAGGAAAATCTTCTGTAAATAAGATTTTTATTTTCGAACAAGGATCTGTCGATTTTATTTTTTTTAAATAAATCAAATAATTTAAACATACTCATGTCCCTTTAGATGAGAACTGAAACAAATTCCAAATCAAGCAAACGCCAATTTGAGACCTTTGAAAAATAGTCCCACTCGCTCTCCGAGGCCAAGGCTCGCCGCTAGGAGCCGAAGGCCCAATTCCAGCGTCCCCGATAAGTAGGATTTGTCCACAGGCGCAACGAATTTTTCAACATGGTGAATTCCCAAAACCCTTTGTGAAATCTGTTTTAAAACCCCGACGCTGCGTTAACAGCGTTGATGCAAAACGCCTTAAAATGCGCGTTTTGCCGTGCGCGAATCCATTTTTCAGTCGTTTGCACCATGCTTTTAGGTATGAATCAAAGTTTTGAAATGGTTTTTTTTACCAAATTGTGCCGGGGTAATCGTTGACCGGTTGGCGGGGTGTCATACCAGAAACGGATCATGGATAAACTATCGAATAGACAAAAGGTGCGTCCTGAGATTGCCTCCCTTTTTTTTAAGCTTTAACTTTTCACGAATGTGATTCCGATGGGCATCGATGGTTCGCTTCGATATGTTTAGAATCTTGGCAATCTCCCGGGTGGTTTGGCCCTGTTTGATCAAATTTGCAATCTGAATCTCCTTAGGGGTCAGGGATCGGTATTTTGTAGAAAGCGTATGGGAGAAAGAAGAGGTCACTTCTTGAAGGCTGGTGGCCATGATTTCCACTACGGTGCTTTGGGTACTGTCCAGATTCGTTGCCTGAAGTTTTTCCATATACGGGAGAACCATTTGTTCGATATTAACCTGTATTTTTTCTTCAAACTCGAATTTTTCCTCGTCTCTTTTCTTGAGTAATGATTTTAGTGCAAAATTAGCATCTTCGAGATTTTGGGATTTGATTTCAAGCTCTTCCGTCTGCTGTGCAACCATTTTTTCGAGTTGGTCACGTTCGTTTCGTAGCATTTTTTCCAGTTGATTGCGAAGGGTCATATCCTCGAAAGTGATAAACTGCTTGCCACTTTCCAAAGAAACGGGTCTGAAGAGAACATCCAAAATCTTTTTATTTTTGCACCTCACTTTAAATTCAAGAGGTTCGATATTTGTTTCACTCTGTCCGCTTTTCAACACATCCTGAAATCTTTTTCGATTTTTGGGATTCGAAAATAGTTTTTTATACCACTTTGCTTCATTTGGAAAATCTGTCAGAACATAACCGAAAAGCTCAGTGAATCGTTTATTTAGATATTGGATCTGACCGGCTGAATCGATGATGGAAACTGGAAAGGGGGAAAGTTCAACGAGTTGATGAAAGTTGGATTCGCTTTCTTTTAACCGTTTTTCAAGATCAATTCTGTGAAGGGCGATTTCAACGACAGCTTTGATCTGTTCTTCCTGAAACGGCTTAAGAATATAACCAAAAGGGTCGATCCGTTTTGCTTTCCGCACCCACTTGCCATCGGCATGGGCGGTGATGAAAATAATTGGAATATTGAATTCGCCTTTAATCTCGGCTCCAGCATCGATGCCGTTCATTCCTCTGGGCATTACGATATCCATGAGAATTAAATCCGGATTCAATTCCTTGGCCATGCTGAGCGCCTCTTTACCGGACGTTCCCACACCAACCACTTCCAATCCCATACTTGACAAAATGGCTTCAAGTTGAAGACCGATAATCGCTTCATCATCAATAATCAGTATTTTTCCCATGGCAAATCTCCTATCTGATTTTCTTTAACTCAAAAGATGACATAAACAGAGCATAATTTCAAGTACTTTCAAATTTTTCAATGAAATCCGACAAAATAGCGGATGCTTTAAGCCACACCGGTTGTGGTTGTCACCGTTGTATCAAGGTCCGCATTGTTTGAAAAGGGCCCGGTAGACGATCAAGGACGATTATCCGGGTGCTTCCAGCCGGCACCTGCCTTGCCGCAAACCCGGTACGCATATCGGTATCAAGTGATTTGTTCACGCAGAAATTTATATCTTGACGTCGCTATTATTTCAAAATAATCATTATTTTCGATAAATTTGAGATAATTTTGTCTTTCGATTCAAAAAAGGGCTATAATAAAACGATCGATACTGATCGAAACAGTATGGATCAAGGGCCTGTTTGTCTTTTAGGGGTTTTAGCAGGGGACATCAGGACCGGTATCTTGCTCCCATGCACCGGGTGGGTGAAAACAATGGTTCCGTCATGGGTACGGGTATCGCTCGGATCACCGAAAAGGTGCAAAGGGCCGTTATGAGTTTTCAGCTCTCTGATGAAGACGGAAAAAGTGCGGCGCTCTGATACCAATTCTGAAATTGCCTATTAAAAAGTTTAGCGTGAAGAAATATCAAATGGGGATACAAGGGGGAAAATCGTGATGGTAAAAAAAGTCGGTTTGGTCATCAAAGCCGATGAAAAGGCCATGGATAAAGCAAAGGACCTCGAAAAATGGCTCTCTGTCAGACAAATCGGAGTTGTCCGAAAAAAAAACGTTGTGCAAACGCTCAAGGTGTCAGAAGACGATTCGCGAACCGCTCCGCCGGATCTTGGATGCATTCTGGTGCTCGGAGGGGATGGCACGTTTTTAACGGCGGTTAACTGGAGCGGAGATCAGGATATACCGATCCTGGGATTTAAGTTTGGCGATGTCGGTTTTTTGTCGGAAACCGTGGAAGAAGATCTGTTTTCCGCCGTTGAGGCGGTTTTGAATCAAGCCTACACGATAGAAACGCGGATGCGTCTACAGGTGAAAGTTTTCAGAAATGAAAAACTGATTGCCGACGAAACGATTCTTAACGATGTGGTGATCAACAAAGGGGCGCTTGCCCGGTTGGCGCATATCAAAACTTATATCAACGATCATTATCTCACCACCTATCATTCCGACGGACTGATTGTGGCAACACCCACCGGTTCTACGGCATATTCCCTCGCCGCCGGCGGACCTGTAATCCACCCGACGGTTCCGGCTATGATTATGACACCCATTTGTCCGTTTACGTTAACCAACCGTCCCCTGATCGTACCCGATACCACATGCATTAAAATTCGACTAGCCAAGAAGTCGACCCACATCATGCTGACCTTTGACGGCCAGGTCGGCATCGAGATCAACGATCAGGATACGGTTATCATCCGTAAAGGCGAGCACCCTGTCAGGATGATCACGCTGCCGGGGCAGCAAAATTACGATGTGCTGAAAGCAAAACTGCGATGGAGTGGTGGGCGGGTATAGTGAGTGCCCATCCTCCATTCCAAAATCCAACTTCCGGTTATCTTAACTTTTTTTGATTTCAAACCGGTTTCCATCAAAATCTTTGATAAATATCAGATCGGTGCCGTCATCTTTGGGTATTTGAAGGATATGAATATTTAATTTACGGCAGTGGTCTAAAAAGGGTTGGAGACGGTCAACCTCAAGGCAGACATGGTCGATCCGGCGGGTTTGGATGGCTGATTCCGGGAAGATGAAAATTTCAAAAAAAAGCACATCATCAACGTAATTGACTATTTTACACTCGGTATTGATATCAAAAATCCGCCCCATCAAAGAAGCCGGTACAGACCGGGTACCCAATTTTTTTAAACCCAACAGATTTTTATAAAATAGATCGCTTTTATCTTCGGAGCTGCTGACAAGGCCGATATGCTTGATGCGCATGGACCATTCCTTTAGGTAAAAATCAATTTCAAATAAAGCGGCCTGGGAAAAGCGGATAGACTACGCCCCGGGAGGGCGTCAAGATGACATCCTTTTTTTACCGAAACCGTGTGTCTCTGCTTTACTTTTGCCGATGAATTTTCGTGACCGTGACGGATCATATCCCGATTTTTACCGATGCGTCCGGAAATAGTGACGCAAAAGGCCGTTTTTTCCAAATCGTCTTCAAACTTCTATACAAAAATTCGGGGGCCTTTTTTTGAAAACGGTTTTCCATGTAGCGCCATTTACTTCAGCTTTTCTTCTTCAAAAATGCTTTCCGCATCTTTGGCCGTTGCGTTTTCGTGGATAATAGACCGCAGGGCTTTCATCATCGGGAGGGGAAATGGATGCTGCCAGATGTTTCTCCCCAGATTGACTCCGATGGCCCCATTATCCATGCCGTTGTGAACAAATTCAAAAACCTCTAACGCGGTTTCACACTTGGGTCCCCCTGCCATAACCACGGGCACCGGGCAACCGTTGGTGACCCGGTCAAAATTTTCACACCAGTAGGTCTTTACCACCTTGGCGCCGAACTCAGCTGCAATCCGGCAGCAAAGGCCAAGATATCGGGCATCTCTTTTTTTTAATTCCTTTCCAACAGCTGTGACCGCCATGACCGGAATACCGTTGTTTTCACACTCATCCACTAGTTTTCCAAGGTTCACAAGAGAGTCATACTCATAATCACTGCCGACAAAAATAGACATTCCTACGGCAGCCGCATTGAGACGGATCGCTTCCTGAATGGAAGTTGTGAGCGATTCGTGGGCCAAATCTTTGCCGATGACGCTCGAGCCACCCGAAACCCTCAAGATGAGAGGAAGGGCGCCGGCCGGGTCCACACAAGCTCTCAAAACGCCACGGGTTACAAAAAGTCCGTCCGCATACGGAATTAGAGGTTTTATTGTCTCACCCGGTTTTTCAAGTTTGGACGTTGGACCCTGAAAATACCCGTGGTCAATGGGCAAAAACATACAGTGGCCATCGGGTTGAATCAGCCGTGATAATCTATTTTGCATTCCCCAATCCATAAATCTTTCCTCCTGTCTAATCGGTGTTAAATATCATTTGATGAATGGTGATATAAATATCCGTCTACGCGCGATATGGCTCTCAATTATCAACGATCTCAATCCGCTCCATACCACATATGGTTCGCGGTGGGAACTGCTTTTTCATCGCCTCAAAACGCCTGTCGTTTAACCCCCTCTTCTAATATCGTTTTGACAATGATTAATAGGGGTAGTAAGTGGGCAATATAATCTGTATTATTCAGGTTCTGATAAATATAAAATGATGCAAAGAGCTGCAAAGAGGCTTCAGTTTTGATATGATATGTTCAAATCGAAACTGATTGATTAACACGCTTCATGATAATCACAATACCCGTTTTTCAAAAAAAGAATTTGTATCATACCATATCGGATGACAACGGGTTCGGGCATCAATTTTATTCGGGTCATCAGATTTAAACAGATCCAGAGCAAGAAATCCAATTAAGAAATTGCCATCTCATCCAATGTCTGTTTGGATTCTAATTTCCTTTGGGTATGCTTCTATTGACACCGATTGCGAGTCTACACAAATAATAAACCGCATCAAAAGGAGAAAAATATGTTTCTAAGCCGACTCACGACAAAACAAATAATTCGGCATACCGCTGCAATCCTCATCGTCACAATGGTTTTTATTGGAATGGTTCCTAAAATCGACGCTGCCTTTATCCCTTCCGGCAGCCCGGATATCCGGTCCGAGGATTTGGTGACCATTCAAAAGGCTCTGGAAATCAAACAGGTCCGCAGCAGGCTGGAGGCGCTGGGCTACACGCCGGAAGAGATCAACACCCGACTGTCTCAGCTCTCCGCCGAGGAGATCCAAAGCCTGGCAACCCGGATCGATTCACTGACCACAGGTGGAGATGGCCTCGGAATTTTGATCAGCATACTGGTCATTGTTCTTCTGGTTGTTGTGATTCTAAAAATTATGGATAAGGAGATTATTATCCGCTGATGGCTCGAATGTGGATGAAAATTCATCGCAAAGAGAAAATGATGATAATCAGGGCGGTACTTCATATCACCGTGCTCTTTTTTATCGGATGCGCTTCTTTGTCGGGTGGAGGCATTACTCCCTGGACCGCCCCCATCACTGCCAAAGTCCTTCGAGATGTGCCGTTTTACCCCCAGGAAAAATACGAATGCGGACCGGCGTCCCTTGCGGCGGTGTTAAATTATTACAGGGAGGCTCCGGATCCGGAGGCCATCGCCGAAGCCATATTCGATCCGAAGCGCCGGGGCACGCTTTCGTTGGACCTTGCCCTCTACACTCGTGAACGCGGGTTTGACGCCAGGTGGTACTCGGGCGGACCGACTGATCTGATTCATCAGATCGATAAGGGCCGCCCTCTGCTCGTTCTCGTGGATCTGGGCTTTGGCCCCATTCGGCGACCGCACTTCATGGTCGCTATCGGATACAATCCTCAAGGCGTGATCGCCCATTCCGGAATACAAAAAAATAGGTTCATCGCGTGGAACACTTTTCTTTCAAGATGGGAGAGGGGTGAATTCTGGACGCTACTGGTCAAACCGCGAGAAGATCAATGAGGGGATTTAATCAATGGACAACGCGCGTGATTTCAATCGGCGCATCCTTTGTCATACTCTCTTGCACGCTTCCCCAGATCGTGGTCATCGACGATCCTCTCACGGGCCGGGAGCATCTGGACCTGGGCTTGGCTTACGAACAGGACGCAAAGCTTGATCTGGCGGAAATCCATTATCTAAAAGCGAGGAAGAAAGGTGAAGCGGCAACCGGGCTCTATCTTGGCAATATTTACTTTTCAGCCGGCTCTTTTTCAAAGGCGGAGCGGTTCTACCGGGAGGCGATCCGGCTGATCCCTAATGATCCCCGGGCATACAACAACCTGGCCTGGATGCTCTATCTCCGTGAAGAACGCCTTCAAGAAGCCGAAACCCTGGCGCGAAAAGGACTGGAACTGGCGCCTTTCAACCAAAAAGCAGCCTTTCAAGACACTCTGGACAAAGTCATTTCCCACCGCGCTTTTCGTTCCTCACCCGACTAAGGCCAAATAGCTGTGTTGCAATCCTCTTTTATATGTTCACATCCGTTTATGTATGCTCCGTTTTTTTATCGGATTACACCTTGCTCTCAAATCTAATCCGAGGCTTTGGATTGGCTTTTAGAAAGGTCAAAGCGCCACGCGCAATACCAGTCATCCGGATGCTCGTCCGGAGGGCAGCTGACACAGGTTGTCGTGATCCGTGGATCAATGGTAGCGGCAAAATAGGTATATTCAACGATACCCGCAGAATGGCAGGGATAGTCATCTAACCCTTTCCGATTCCTGGCCGCCTGTACCTGACACGCGTTCATGTAGTATAAAAACGAATTGGGACCCTTGTCCACAATCGAAAACGGGTTGTTCATAGCGTATAGACGGAATTTTAAAGCGGTTTTTAAACCCGCTAACCCCGGCATATCGGATATTTTCAAACAGTGTTTAATGGATCGGGCTTCAAACGGCGAAAAGTGTGCCCAGCATGTGTCGTTGCACCGTTTGGCATCCACCATACCGCTTGCAAATTCAACCTCTTGAAACCATATGCCGTCATTGGCGACCCAGTTGTGGGCAATGCCTTCCATCAATTTAATTTGAGTTTCTTTCGGCAGGGTTAACAGATATTCGGGAATATCGTCTATCATGGGAAAGTCGAGAATTTTTGACAGGCGGTTCATTTGCGTTTGATAGCTTTTTTGAAATACCACCTGGAGCGTATCAAGTGCTTTTCCAATGCCCATTTGATGCCGGATTTCAGTAAACCAAAGTGCATAATGAACCACGATTCGATGGAACATATCAAGGATCAGCCGTGCTCTCGCTTCCGAGCTGAGCTTTTGAATATCATTTTTATCGGCGTTCATTGAACCTCTCTTTTATCGGCAATTGCCGGATATCCGATCCTCACATCAAATCAAAATCTTGATTATGCAAAAGTTTTGGATAGTGTCCGTCCACAAATGGTAGATTTTGGTTCAGAGCAAGGCTTGAGCAATTTTGAAACCGCAGGCATAGCGGGCTATGTCGAGGATTTCAAAAGAGCGAAAACGCCGCTCTGGGCCAAA
>SDBV01001815.1_pt1 | contig 31927 bp, 28 predicted proteins | sample 2277081 | NCBI WGS metagenome assembly SDBV01 (sample SAMN10402039, study PRJNA504765) | marine sediment metagenome | isolation source: marine sediment core GS10_PC15, 223 cmbsf | place: Arctic Ocean: Southern Knipovich Ridge | collected 2010 | reverse complement strand
AGACAGACACTGAAAAAACTTATGGTCAAAGGGACAATGACATATATAGCGGTCTTCTCCCTTGTGCTTATGGTGGCTATGCCTGCCGTTGCCTTAATGGCCAACTCAGTTGGCACAAGAGAAATCAAAAATCATTCAATCAGATCCGCAGATATCCGCAATAAGGCCGTGACAACCGACAGGATTGCCCCGCGAGCGGTAAAACGAGGGAAGATAGGCAAAAGGGCTATCAGCACTGAGCATGTCAATTATCTAAATGATTCAAAGATCAGGTACTCAACAAAAACCGGCTATCTCTCAATCCCGGTGGCCGCGCTCATTCCCATAACTAAAAACTACGACTACGCTAAATCTAGTGGGTATCTTTACATGCAAACCGGGGTTGGTACTTTCCATGCCCCTGTCCAGCTCCCCCAGGGAGCAGCAATAACCAAGATACGGTTTAATGCCTATGACAACGGCTCGAATTATACTTATGCCAAGCTTCGCAGAATCAGCAACGCCAACGCAGCTAATACTGACCCGATGGCCACGCTCACAACCATAGGCACACTTAATTCAATCTCATGGCGGCGCATTTCTACGACTGCGATTGCTTATAAAACAGTTGACAACAACAACTATGCCTATCGGGTGGAGGTTCATCTTAGCGGGCCGGGTTCGAGTTCGTTAAGAGCCGGCAATATTGTTATTGAATATTCCTATGCTTCGCCGGGAAGCTGATTGATGATAATCTGAGCCCGCAATCGGATTTGAACCGATGACCCAGTCTTTGCACGAATTAAGAGAACACAATTAGTTGAGATCAACATAATACATCAGAGCATGAGATATCCGGCAGAAAAGCCGAGTGGCGCCAGACAAGGCGCACGCTTTATCAGTAAACCGCCCTCGACAGGACAACTCTCTCTTCCTTACCTCTTTATGCGATGTCTCAACTTAAGTGGCTGACCGTCCTTTTTGGCCCTTTTAATGATCTTTGCTTGATCCGCTTGATGTCCTTTCCCGTTCGCAATAATTACCGAGCTTTTTGGACTTGACCTTTCTCTAAAGCAAGAATACAGCTATATTTAACACTTTAAATTTTCCCAATCCCAATAAATAGTGTATTTGTTTGTTTATTTTTTACCTTAAAGGATATTTATAAAGCAGTATATGATTAAGCAAACAGTATTATTATTAAGGAGATACCTATGCTAACGAGAATTTTGAAAATTATCCTAATATCGACAATTAGTATTACGCTGCTACTTTCTCTTATAGCAACCGCGCTTGGCGCAAATGCTAATGATCCGGTAACAGTTACGGCAACTGTTGATCCTACAATCACTATTTCCAGCCCGTCTAATGTAACTATGAGCCCTAACATTACTGGTACAGGCGCAAACACCGGAAGTGCCGAATGGACAGTAACTACCAATAACAGCGCCGGCTATAAGCTAGAAGTTGAGGCAAGCGCAAGCCCGGCCCTTGTAAGCGGCGGGGACAACATCGCTGACTACACAGAGGCAGTTGCCGGTACACCTGAAACCTGGTCAATAGCAACCTCAGCCTCGGAGTTCGGCTTTACGGCCAGCGGCACTGATTCTGGATCAGAGTATTCTTCAGGAACCAAATATGAAGGTTTCGAAGGCACGACAAAAATCGAAGTAGCCACCGCGGCTGCGGAAACTACAGGAACCGCGACCACAGTCGGCTTTAAGGCCGAGGTAGGCTCGTCCAAGTTCCAGCCGACCGGTGATTACACGGCCACGATCACAGCAACAGCAACTACTCTCTAACGACCAAGGAAAGGGCGGATTTAAATGCGCCCTTTCCTCTAAAGATAAATTAAGGGAGGCGAGATTGAGGAAAATCACCTCATTTCTGCTGCTAATTTTTGTTGTTCTGATATCCAGCATCGACCCGGTACAAGCATATACAATCAGATCATATGAAGAAAAGGTTCTCAATAACTTTGCTCTTACGCCAGGCAAACACGACTTCTTGATTGAATCTGGGACAGAGAAAACCAGATACATTACCATCGTAAACAGATCAGGTGAAACTCATAATTTCTCTATTAAAGTGCAGGATTTCCGGGGAACACGCGATCCAGACGATCCAATAAAATTTCTTGATGATGTTGAGAGTGATTGGTCTGCCAAGGACTGGCTAACTCCTGAGTTGGATAGATTCACTTTACGCCATGGAGAACGAATCAAATTCGGCGTCAAGGTACAAGCCCCGGAAGACGCTAGTGTTGGTGGTCATTATGCTGGTGTTTTTGTATCCACCTACGCCCCTAGTAAAAAGAACAAAAGTAAGCTCAGCGTACCCACGGCAAGTATGCTGGGAAGTCTTTTCTTGCTTAGAATTCCAGGCAAAATCGTTGAAAAAGGTCGTTTGAAGGGTTTTAAAACTACTAAATCAATTTATTTTGAAGGCCCGATAAACTCTGATATCGTTTTTCAAAACGACGGCAATATTCATCTAAAACCGCAAGGGCAGATGGTTATACGAAATCAGCTGGGAATGACTGTTGAAAAGCTCAAAGTAGAACCGTGGATTGTTCTCGCGGAGTCTGTGCGAAAGACAACATCTACCTGGAATGAAAAACCTTTTCTTCGAATAGGCAAATACTCGGCAGAGGTTAATTTAGCATACGGTGATAAAAAGAAACAATTTGCGACAGCAAAAACCACTTTTCTGGTTATACCTCGTAACCTAATTATCTTAGCTAGTTTTTTGATCCTGGCTTTATCAATAGGGCTTTACTACCGCGAAGCGGCACTTACATCGATAAACAAGTTATTTCGGCGCCAATCATCTGGCTAAATCTCTCAAACTCGCGACCTCGTAAAACAAAAAGACCCATCCAAATTAAAGAACAGTGTGTCATTTTGCCAAAAACAAGTCATAGCATTGAAGAAAGCTGCGTCTCTTTTGGGAACATTTTGGGGACACAACCAGGCAATTAATTTGGTGCCAAATTTAAGAGGGTATTACCTATAGGCCACGAACTCTCAAAACAGACCCCCACTTAATTATATAGCGCTACCTGCGTGTTTGTGATCGTCTAGTATGCTCTTGCGCGCTGGCTGAGTGGGCAGGTCAGGGGGTGGGCTGCAAATAAATAGAGACAATGGGCGCGGCTGAGACTGAATAAAAATCAGGCTAAATCCTCTTTATCAGGTTGGAATAGTGGCTGTCCTGTCCTAACATAGTATAGGCTTAGTCATTTAGGTAGACTCCTAATTACCTGCTTAGAGACATCATTCTTGTACATTCTCAGTAACATCAATCTTGTTTAAGTGCAGAGTAAGTGTTATTCAAAGCAACTGAGCCGGCGATCGTCGCTTAACACCAGGCGCATGAGCAGAAAGATACAAATGATGTTTGCATGTGAATGTATTAAATAGACGCTTTCCAGCTCAAAACAGCTGTCCCTCACCCTTTTATTAGCCAATAAAAAATTTCCTTTGGCAACCAAACAGCACTTAAAAAAAGACAAAAACTAGAATCAATGTCATGGCATTAAGCTTCTAAATTGGGAGCTCAACAGCACACTACTCAAACAGCAATCATCCGGCTTTACTGGATTTAAGTCTCGCGACATTCTTTTGAATTTGAGGTAGGTGGGACGATCCGCTAAAGCCTTGTAATACCGGACTGACTTCAGTATTTTTAGCTCATGATCACTGCGCAGCCAAAACGATGTAAGCCATTTCACGCTGTGATTGTGGGAGTTCTGGTACTGGCGTTAAGCGGTTGCGTTCAAACCGACCCGGCTGGAACCCATGGGGCTTCAGGGGCAACGGCGTCCAGGATCAGTAAACCACCGGAGGGTCAATTCTATCACGGCGTATTCCCGGGGTCATCAGGTGAGGAAGATCAGATAACGCCGGACGACGTCTCCGCCTATGAGCGCGCGGTGGATAAATCGGCCACTTGGGTCTACTTTTCCGATAACTGGTTTCGCGACCGGCGCTTCCCTAGAAAAACGGCCGACTGGATAAGCGAACGGGGCAGTGTTCCCTTTATCCGCCTCATGCTGCGAAGCAGCGAGGAGCAAGACATTGCTGAGCCCAAATTCACTTTAGATCGCATCATCCGCGGCCGGTTCGACCGGGATCTGCGCACATGGGCCCGCGGAGCGCTGGCCTTTCGTTCACCTTTGTTGGTCGAATTCGGTACCGAAGTTAATGGTAGCTGGTTTTCATGGAACGGCGCTTGGAATGGCGGTGGACAGAAAACCGGCTATGGACACCCTGGGGAAGCAGACGGCCCGGAAAAATTCAGGGACGCTTACCGGCACATCATCGATATCATGCGCGCAGAGGGAGCGGAAAATATAACCTGGGTCTTCCACGTAGACAAGGATGATGTGCCCCAACGACCATGGAATCGTCTGAAAAATTACTATCCCGGAGATGAATGGATCGACTGGATCGGGGTGAGCGTTTACGGTGCATCAGACCCGCTCGATGACGAGACTTCATCTTTTAGGGAGTTGATGGACGAAGTCTACCCTCGACTCGCCGCATTAAGTTCTGAGAAACCAATCGTCTTGCTTGAGTTCGGAGCTACTAACGGCAACCCGCGCGTTGATCAAGCTGCTTGGGCAAGCGGCGCGCTTAAAGAAATAATATCAGGCCGCTGGCCGAGATTGATCGGTTTTGCCTGGTGGAACGATTGGTGGGAGAATGACAACAACCCTCAACATGACACAAACATGTATGTTGATGACAACCGGGATCTAGCGGCGGTTTTCCGAAAACTCGTTGGTAACAGCGATTCTGTTCGTGAAGACCCTGTAATAAAGAAAGATTAAACCCAAGTATGAATCAAGTCCTGGTTGCGTGTTGCTGACATAGCAAAAGTATTGCGCGGCAGACGCCGCTCACACTAAGTCTTGTGGGCAATACTGGACAAGCTTAAAACAATCAAAGTCGTTGATTTGTGCGGCAATCTTTCCTAAGAACCGATCAACCCGGAGTGTTAACGAAAGCGGGTCAACTCCAACTCCACTACGTGATTAGTTTCACTTTTATAACTATGCCTGTATGCTATTATCCCACTTGGGTAGCGCTCGCATCACCTAGACCGGCGAGCAAATGAAAGGAGGGGCAAAATGAATTCAAACAGAAAGACCGCAATAATTGTGGGAATATTATTTATTACTGCGACGGGTGCAGGCTTTACAACTGCTTTTGTTTTGACACCTATTCTTGAGGCTTCGGATCTTCTGGCCGAGGTTTCGGCAAATGAAATCTCATTGCTAATAGGAGCGTTCTTTACTTCTATTATGGGTTTTGCAGGTGCTGGTATTGCGATTTCGATGTATCCAATCTTAAGAAAGCATAATGAAGGTATAGCTCTTGGGTCTGTTGGTTTCAGGATTATTGAGGGCGCACTCTTTAGTGTTGGTGCAATCTTCCTACTATTACTAGTAGCATTAAGTCAGGACTTTGTACAAGCAGGAGCTCCGGATGCTTCCTATTCTCAAACTTTAAGCGGATTATTCATGGGGGGATTTATTATAAGCACGTTGATGGCGGGATTGGCTTTTAGCCTTGCTGCGCTGATGTATTATTATTTATTGTATAAATCAAAACTCATTCCTCGATGGTTATCGCTTTGGGGTTTTTTGGGAGTCACATTAGGGTTAGCAGCATATTTAAACCAGTTTTTTTCAGCAGCAGCATCCACATCAGCAGGAGTAGATATTGGACATATTCCAATATTCTTGCAAGAAATGGTTTTTGCGATATGGCTGATAGTTAAAGGATTCAATTCATCTGCAATCGATTCCGGATCAGATACGCACGAGAAAATGACCGTACCCAATTCATAGTTCCACTAGAATAGAGACTTTCTTGGTGGGCCTTAGTGGATTTGAACCAGTTGCTTAAGTTTGAAAATAGCCATCTTTCTAAACATATTGTACTTAACACGCACTTAGTGTTTCGATTATATCCGCTAAATTAACACTAATTGATGCTCTGACCTCGAGCCCGCAATCGGATTTGAACCGATGACCCCATCCTTACCATGGATGTACTCTACCAACTGAGCTATGCGGGCGTAGGGAATATTGTATTTTAGGCAACTGCGGTTATCAAGTCTGGATTCCTGCCTGCGCAGGAATGACAAGCTGGGCATAGCGGAGGACAACGCGACAGATGAAGTTTTCGGCCACGTTTCTATACCGCTTGCCGTTCTTGGTCGCCCTGGTAGTAAAACTTCTGCGCCTGATCATATTCTTCAAGGGTATTAACGCCGCGCAGCGTCTCCGACATTTTATAACCATAGACTTTTCCCCCTGATTTCAGGAAAGCTGGGAAGAAATCGTGCCCGAAATCATAAAAACGGTTTTTCGGAATATAGTCAAGAACCGGCGGCTCAAACAGATATATACCGCCGTTTACCCAGGGGCTGAAGACTTGATCCGCGGTCGGCTTCTCGAGAAAGCCTGTGATCCGGTCATCGTCCTCGACTTTGGCGATGCCGCCCGACATCGGGTTGACGCCATGAGCTAAAGCCATAGTCGCCAGGGCCCGTTTCTTCTCGTGAAAATCGATAAAACCGCGATAGTCGAAATTGCAAAAATTATCGCCGTAGATAATAAGAAAACGTTCAGTCAACTCTTGCTCGACGTTCTTGACCGCCCCGGCTGTCCCCAGGATTTGGGGCTCGTAAGAGTACTTAATATTCATCTTTAGTCCCCGACCGTCCCCGAAGTAGCTCGTGATTGATTCCGGTTGATGGTGGAGATTAATAATGGCCTGCTTTATTCCCTGGCGGCTGAGATTGCCCAGGATATGCTCGAGAAGGGGTTTCTCACCCAATTTGACCATCGGTTTCGGGATATCTTTAGTTATTGGGTAAAGCCTGGTTCCCTTGCCGGCCGCCAGTATTACAGCTTTCATACCGCCTCGGCCTTGTCAAAATAGGCTGGTGAAATTGGAACAACTTCATGATTCATATTTGAGTCATAAATCGCTTGCACTATTTGTAGCGCTCTATAAGCATCGCGACCGCTGCCGATCGGTTCGCGTTTTTCTATCACGGAAGATATAAAATCACGCCATTCTAAGTCCCAGCAAAGATCGCCGTTTTCGAAGTTGATTTCCGTCGCAACCGGAGTTATTCCGTTTCCAGCTCCGTCCCTGATGATCAGCTTTTCAGAACCATAACTGCCGCCGAGCCCCTCAACCACCATGTGTCCTTTGTCCCCGAATATCTCAAAGGAAAAAAGATTTTTCCATTGGGTGCAACTGACATGCACTGAGGCAACCCGGTTGTCGGCCGTCCGCAAAAGCGCGAAAGTGTTGTCCTCTATGTCTTTAGCCTGCCAAAACCCTGTGAGATTGAAACCAACTACCTCTGAGAAATCACCCAAAAACCAGTTAAAGAGATCGACCACATGAATGCCCTGATCGAGCAGCTCGCCACCACCGGAGATCTCTTTTCTTGACCGCCACTCACTCTCATACCCCGGTCGCCCTCCGTGGCCATATCGGCACCTCAAAAAGATCAGCTTCCCAACCTGGTTCTTACAAAAGAGCTCATGGGCTTTGGCGATAGCCGGATGATGACGGAGACTAAAACCGACCTTTAGGGCGACGTTGCGTAACTCAGCTGCCTCAACCAATGGTGCGGCCTCAGCGAGATTTCTGGCCATCGGCTTTTCACTCAGAACATTCATGCCTCCTTCGAGCGCCGCCAACGCGATGGGCGCCAGGAAGTCGTTGGTCGTGGCCACCACGACAGCGTCGATTGTTGGAGAAGATACAACTTCTCGCCAGTCATCCGTGTATTCACACCCAGCCAAATCGGCTAGTTCTCGAGCCCGATTGAGGTCGATATCGGCCACTATCTCTACATCGGAAAACATATTAGTCCTAGCCGACGCCGCCCTCTTCCCACCTATATAGCCGCACCCGATAATCCCGACTTTCACTTTTTTCACTAGCTGATTCTCCTCAATGTATAGATATCCGATTCATTTATTTTGCTCACTGACCGGGAGATATATTCCCTGTCATCCCAGACGGCGCTTATCAATTTTCCGGACATGGCACCCGAATCATCAGAAGCTAAGAACAGAGCCAAGGAAGCCGGTTTACTAATTGATGTTCCCCCTGACTCCAGCTGCTCACGCGCCTCGCTCAAGGCCGTGGGGCCGGCTATATCGCCCGCCGAAATAACTTCTCTGAGCATGCGAGTATTAATGGCTCCCGGGGCAATAGCGTTGACTTGAATATTTAACGGACCTACCTCTTGAGCCAGTGTCTCGGTCAAACGAACGACCGCTGTTTTTGAAGCGCCATAGGCGGTGAAATGGGGCCTCGGTGAGGTTGATCCCCCACCGGACAGGTTTATTATTCTCCCCCCGCCGCCTCGCTTCATTATGGGAATTGCCTGTCGGCAACAGAGGAATGTCCCAAAGAGATTGATCTCGATAGTCTTTAACCACTGGCCCGGGTCATTCTCGGCAAGCGGCCCAATTGGGCCTTGAATACCGGCGTTGTTGACCAGAATATCAAGGCCGCCAAATCTCTCAACCGTCTTCTCGAAAAAACGCTCGACAAAAGCCGGGTCAGAGATGTCACCGACCATCGCCAGTGTCGGTGTCCCAAGCGCGTCGGCAACGTCAAAGATACTCCTTGAGCGGGACACCAGCGTCAGTAAAGCGCCTTCCCTCGCGTATTCTTTCGCGATCGCCTCACCTATGCCCCGGCTCGCGCCTGTGATTACCGCTATTTTTCCGTTGAGTTTCATGGCGTTTACGCGGCTCTCTTCTGTTCCATGCGCACCTTTTTGTCCCTTTCCATGACATGGCTTAAATATGCGACTGAACCTTTGATACCATCGGTTATGTCGGTCTTGGGCTTCCAACCTAATTCGAGCGTACGGGAAATGTCAGCCAAGGTGACATCTGTGTCGCCCGGCAACTCTCGTTTATGCACCGGCTCCAGCCGCGGCTCTGCGCCAAGAACATCAGCCACCACATCGTATATTTCGCTCACCGAATAATTTGATCCCGACCCCAAGTTATATACTTGCCCGTCTGTGCGACGATCTGTCAAAGTCAACAAGTGGAAATCATTCACATCATCGACATGCACAAAATCGCGGCGCTTGCTCCCGTCACCATAAATTGTCGGGCGTTCCCCGCTAAGCATCTTCATGATAAACGCGCTGATAACGGGTGGAATAACCCGGCGGTAGTCTTGAGCCGGCCCATAGACATTGAAATATCGGAGAGTCGTGACATTGAAGCCAAAAAAATCCGCGTACATTCCGGCGAACATCGCGCCTGAGTGCTTGCTAATAGCATAGGCGCCGCGGGGCGCGACGTTATCGACACGCGAAGGAAAGTCGCTCACTCCTTCATAGACAGCCGAGCTGTCGGCATAGATGAATTTCTTAACTTTGTGGCGTCTAGCTGCTTCAAGTATTTGAACAGTACCGCTGACATTGATATCGCTAGTTTCATGAGGGTCGCTCAAGCAATCCGGCAAACAGTTCTTGGCGGCCAGATGAAAGACCGCGTCCGTGTCCCGGAAAAAGCGGGAAATGTTTTTGCGCCTGATATCAACGGTGTGAAAGTCGACCCGCGAAGGGACGTTTTCTAATGTTCCGGCCGATAAATTATCGAGACCAACAACGTTGTATCCCTCTTCGAGCAGACGAGAGCAGAGATTGCCTCCGATAAAACCGGCCGCGCCGGTCACCAATATCCTTTGTTTTTTCACAATCTTCAAGCTCCTTATATTAATTACGCTAGCGCTTAGAAAACGCGCTTATATATCCGATATATGTCCTGGTAAAGCCTACAATTGTTGCATTGCAAGACCTGACCCCTTTGAATCATTTTAACGTCCTGTACCGGCCAGAACGACGCCCACTGTTTTGAACAAGATTTTCAGGTCAAGCCAGAGCGACCAGTTGTCTATATAATGAAGATCCAGCTTGACCCAGTCGTCAAAATCGGTTATTTGATTGCGGCCATTGACTTGCCACAAACAAGTAATACCCGGCTTTACGCTCAGTTTTCTCATGTGCCAGGACTTGAACCTGTCAACTTCTTTTCTGTTCGGAGGTCTGGGCCCCACCAGGCTCATATCCCCCTTCAACACACTGTAGAACTGAGGAAGTTCATCGACGCTAAACTTCCTTAAGAACGCCCCCACCTTTGTGATCCTCGGATCATTTTTGATCTTGAAAACCGGGCCGTCCATTTCATTATGTTCTTTCAGATGCTTCTTGAGATCATCAGCGTTCTCAACCATTGAGCGAAATTTATAGCTCTTGATATCGCGATTGTTCCAACCCACAACGTGCCAATTGTAAAAGACCGGCCCCCGAGATGAAGCTTTAACCAGGATCGCTATTATAAGTAACAGGGGCGAGAGCAAAACCAACAACACTCCAGACACAACAATGTCGATTAATCTTTTCACAACTGTTTTCCATCTGCTTCTAGACACCAAGCTCACAGTTGACCCCATGTGAATCTTCTGCTCCGTTCCACCTCGCCTGTGAAAACTCACATGTTCGACCTCCTCTACGGCTGAACAAGGTTGCGACTCGTTATTTCATAAAACGTTGCCCGACAAACTTGAGAGCCCGAGTCTCAAACGCGTGACCATAATCATGTTGTTCCCATTTTCTTCTTACTTTTTTAGTAAAGAAATCAAATACTCCCGCTGGGATAGGAGCGTAAGGCAAAGCCTGCTTCGCCCTTTTAATGATGCGTTTGCCGTCCACAAGCTTGGCCATAAAGATTAGATTCTCAATATCGTCACGGTTCTGTTGTACCCAGGGCGTATCCAAGTGTTGCCGATTGTACTGCGCCCACTCTTCCAAAGTCGCCGGAGGCACAAAGTTGCGCTCGACAGCCGCGTCAAAAAGCTCAGTGCCCGGATAAGGCACAAATACATAGAAGCCGGAGACTTCGGCGTTGGCGTTATCTTTTATCAGGTCAAGAGCTAGATCGACTGTCATGTCCAGCTCCTCCTTAGTTTCACCCGGAAAACCCATCATAAAATTGTACAGAGGCACGATAGGTGTGCTAGCCAGTTTCCTGTTGGCCTCTTTGATATGGGCGACGGTTTCGCCCTTTTTTATCATCTTCAGTATCCGGTCTGATCCGGACTCAATTCCGGGCTGGACAGCCATGAGTCCGCCCGCGGCGAGTTTCTCAACATCGGCATTGAGCAATCTATCCATACGAGCCTGTATCCACCAGTCAAACTTGCCGCCGATCATCTCGGCGACTTTCTCAGACCGCTTCTTATCGACCAGAAATTCTTCGTCATGAAAGGTGATCGCGTCGAGATTATACTTTTGAACCAACCCCGAAACCTGATCATAGAGCTGATCGGCGTCGAGCGCCCGCCACCGCCGGGCAGACAGCTTTGGATTACAGCAAAACGTGCATTGCCAGGGACATCCGCGACTAGAGATATAGATTAAGCTTCGAGTGGCGTTGTCCTCAAACCGCCCCTGACTGCCAACGTATGCTTCCATGTCTATCAGGTGATAAGGGAGCGGCGGCAAGGTGTTGAGGTCAAGATGGTCTCTTTTCTCAGTCAAGAATATCTCGCCGTTTTCTTTGTAGCCTATACCGGCAACCGTTGCCAGACTCTTCTTTTTATCCAGCGCTTGAGCCAGATCACTCAAAGTAGCCTCGCCCTCGCCGCGCACGATGATGTCTACAAATTGGTTCTCAAGGGTCTGCTCGGGCAGCAGGGTTGGATGCACTCCTCCCCAGACTATCTTTACGCGGCGGTCTACCTCACGCGCGACCCGGGCGGCTTCTAGACCAGAGCTTATCTGCTTACCGGTCATAGATGAGACACCGAGCAGAAGTGGCTGGGCTTCTACTTCTCTTATCAACGTCTGCCGCCAATTCGGGTCTGTCCTTTGATCAATTAAAACAACATCAAAATCCTTGACCGCCAGTGACGCGGCGGCCAAAATTGAGAGCGGTATATCGACCGACAGCTTTTGAATATCGAAACCGGTCCTAGGATAAAAAAGTACAATATCGGCCATATGGCTCCTTTTGTCGCGCCTGTGAAGATAGCTTTGTGCGATCCGGCCGAAACTGACCGGCTAGCTCGCCATAGTCCGGTCTTTTTCCTCATCATGATACTGGCCGTAGTAATGTCCATATCGGGAATAACCACCGTAGCGCGAGTAATAACCATAACGCCGGCTATGGTCTACCTTGTTAATTACAGCCCCCATCAGTTTTGAATTCACTTTTTCAAGCGAACGCCGGCTCTCAATAGCGGCTTCACGTGTGGTTTTATAAAGAGAACATATGAGAACAACACCTTCCACCTTGCCCGCGAGTACAACAGCGTCAGTGACGGCGCATACCGGCGGTGTATCGATAATCACATAATCAAACTTCTCTTTGAGAAACTGGATCAACTCCGACATGCGCCCCGACCCCAAAAGTTCAGATGGGTTGGGAGATTTAGGGCCACTGGTAATAACTGATAAACCAGCGTCACCAACTTCCTGTGTGACCTCGTTGAGGTCGTGTGACTTGACCAGAACGTTTGATAGCCCAAGAGTGTTGTCCAGATCAACAACTTCATGAACTTTGGGGTGTCGCAAGTCGCAATCGACCAGTATAACCCGACTACCGGCCAGCGACAAAGTTGTTGCCAGATTTGTAGCGACCGTTGTCTTTCCGTCGCCCGCGGTTGGACTCGTTATAATGATTGAACGTGCCTGACTATCAAAATTAATAAACTGGATATTCGTGCGCAGACTCCGGTAGGCCTCCGCTGCAATGGATGAAGAGTGCACAATTTGCGCTCGAACCGGTGTTTCGTCTTTATCCGTTGACTTCTCGGCCTCCTTATCTTTGACGATCGGTATCTGCCCCAAAACCGGGATTTCAAGATATTTCTCAACCTCGTCGGCATTTTTAATAGTGTTGTCAAGATATTCGGTACCAAAAACCCAGGTCCCGCTGAAGGCCAGCCCTAAAACCAGAGCCAAGAACAGGTTCTTGGGTATATCGGGACTGGACGGCCGCCGGGGAGTCGTGGCTACCACAACCATCTTCAGACCGCCTGTGGACAGATCTTCCAAAATTTTCAGTTGTTGATATTTACCGGCCAGATCAGTATAGATATCTTTAGCGATCGCGATCCGCGACTGGACATTTTCATCGCTCTCACCAGGCTTACCCTCTTCGCCTTCTTTGTTGTTCAAACGAGAATAAAGCCGGACATCTTCTTGAATATCTTTCATCTTGAAGGAGACCTCATCCTTGGCTTTAGACACCTCCGAGGACGCCGCTTTCTTTGTATTCGTTAAAAAAGTCTCAGTTAAAGTGTTGGCTATCAGACTCGCCTTTATTGGATCAGTATCCGCCACTGTTATCTCTATTAAGTCCGTGTTCTCTCCGGCTGAGACACTGACTTTTTTTGTGAACTCCTCCGGTGTCATCTTCAGGTTAAGCTTGTCGATAACCATGAGCGCCAATGGTTCGGCGGTTACCAGGTCAGCCTGCGTCGATAGTTGCCTTTCCGGCTGGCTATAGACACTGGGCAGATTTAGTTGGCCGAGGAAACTACTGCCGGCATCAGACGGTTGCACCTCTATCAGCGCCGAGGCTTTATATATCGGCTTCTGGACAATTGAGAAGAGAAAGACAACTAAAATAGTTACCAGCGTGATTAACACAATGTCTCTGCGGCGCTCCCTGATGATCTGAAAATATTCGCTGACTTCCAAGAAAATCCCCTTTCGAGTTAAGCCGCCGGTTCCAAAACAAAAATCCCTGTGCGGATAATATTGCCAAAATGCTCACCTATCAGATTCAGTCCGTTGGTCTCAAAAAACTCCCGCCACTGGTCCTCGGTACGATAACAGACACCGCCGTCGACCGTTTTCCAATACATTAGAGACAAGAAATACATCAAGCCCGACTCATGGCGGATCGTGTCCTGAATTATCACGGTTTTCCTGGAAACCCGAGCAGCTTCCCTAAGCGTCTGTTGAGCAACGTACGGCGACATATGATGAAAGACCCATTGGAATGTCAGAACATCAAAAGACTTGTCTTCAAAAGGAAGGTCGTCGCCGCTGCCCATAACATAGTCATGGTGCTTGTAATTCCGTTTGGCTTGAGCAATCATGGCCTCGGAGATATCGAGACCGCAGAGTTCCTTAGCATGATAATGTAGTTCAAGCTCATCGAGAAATTTGCCGTCGCCACACCCGACATCAAGCACACTTCTGTTTCGACAATGGTTTTTGAGCAATGAGGCCCTGCCCTCCAGATATAGGCGCCAGTCATCGTCAAGGTCCTTGCGCTGCAACGAATAGGCCGCCTTTTTCAATTTATAAAGAAAAAGGGCCTTCTTTCTATAAAAATCGGGCCTATCAAAAGTGAACGTATCAAGTTTCATCGGTGGCGACTCCGTTGTCATCCCTCAAGAGTACTTTCTTCCCAAATTCAGGACATTGAAAAACAGCGTCATACCCAAATGGAAAGCGATGCCCATGTAGACCAACCAATTGGTTAACCGACCATATGAGCGGGCCAAGTGTTTGCGGTGGAACAGATAGGCCGCCTTATGCCATGACAAAATGGCCGGGACCCGGCGTTTGCTGGTGCTGGCGCCCTTCTGGTGGATAACAGTGGCACGCGGATAGTAAAAGACTTTCCATCCGGCCTGTTTGACACGAAAACACCAATCCTCGTCCTCACCGTAAATATAAAAATTCTCATCCAGTAGCCCGATCCGCTTAACCACCTCTTCGCGTATGGCCAAAAAAGCGCCGATGACTGCGTCGACCTCATAGCTCTCATTCTCGTCTTTATACGAAAGATAGTACTTTCCAAACCGCTCGCTCTTTGGGAAAAGTTTGCTCAATCCCAAAGTGTGATAGAGGTAAATAGCGGGCGTCTTAAAAGACCGTCGGCAAGGAGCGTCTAGTTTGCCGTCGGAAAGGACGATCTTAGGTCCACAGATACCTACTTTTTGGTTTGTGTCCATAAACTCTGTGACAGTCCGGATAGCGTTTGATTGAAGGAGAGTGTCGGGATTAAGTAGTAGAAAATAACGCGCCGCTTCGCTGGCTTCGATAGCTCGATTATTGGCCGGCGCGTAACCGATATTGACAGCGCTCTTTATAACCTTGAGTTGCAGGAATCTTTCCTCAAGACCATCACAGCTACCGTCTGTCGAAGCATTGTCAAAGACGGAAACTTCGTACTTAAGGCCGGCGGTGTGATCGAAGACCGATGTTAGGCAATCAGCCAGAAGAGACCCGCCATTGTAATTTACGATGATGATAGACACATCCAACATATCTTTAAGCCGACCTTTCGCTGCCAATTCGAGTTCTTACTTCGTCTCTTAATAGCTTTATGCCCTTCTTCGCGAAAAAAGGCAGGTTCCTGAATGAGAATTGTCGAGATTTAACAATCAGCTTGGCCCTGAGTATCTGGCCCATCGACTTTAGGCGGACCATTTCACGCTCATCAACCCCAGGAAGGTCCATTATATAGATATCATCTTTTAACCAGGCGTCCCACTGGCCTCTTAGAGCGGGCTTGATGAGATTATGTCGGACGGCGATATCATAGAGCTGGCTGCCCGGATAAGGGGTTGTCACCGACCAACCTATGTAATCAAGGAGCCTCTCATTTACCAGGCTTTCAATAAATCTAAAAGTGTTTTTGGTTTTCGCCACATCCTCAAACTTAAGCTCGCCGTGTTCTTCCCAGACATTAAAGAGCATAAAGAGACCCAGAACCTTGATGTCATATTTTTTTAGAAGCCGGCACGCCTCCCTCACCTGATCTAAAGTGATGTGTTTCTTTATGCCTTTAAGGGTTTCGGGGTTGCCGCTTTCTATCCCGAGATGGACATACCAGCAACCACTCTGGGCCATGGCCTTAACTAATCGCTCAGAGAGCGGCCAGGCGCGCAGTTGTGTCTTCCAGGGAATATTTAACTCGCGGCTTTTTAGCTCTTCACAGATGGCCAGAGCGTGATTTTCGCTGTTGTTGAATTCATCGCTGTCGTCCATTATCTCGTTGATCCCATACTCGCAATGGAGCTGCTCAATTTCGTCAACGATATTCTTGGGCGACCTCAACCGTACCCAAGGTTTTGAGGATTTCCAGATAACAGCGTCACAGAATGTGCAGTGATAAGGGCACCCTCGGGAGAAGAACATCTTTGTTTCCGGCAGAGCTTTATGGACATACCACCCCGAATAACCTTTAAGGTTTATCATATCCCAGGCCGGGAAAGGAATTTCGTCAATGTCGCTAATGAACTTTCGACCTGGACTCCTCTCTACTTTGCCATTGCTCTTATAGACCAGCCCGTCGATCTTGCTAAAATCCAGTTTACCCTTCGTCGTCGTGGCCGCGACCATTCTCACAAGCTCAAAGAAGGTCACCTCTCCCTCCCCCGCCACTATCACGTCGGCATTTGACCGCCCCAAAACCTCATCAGGCAGAGCGGTGGCGTGTGGACCGCCCGCGACAACCAGGGTGCCGGGGAGCTCACTTTTTATCTCATTGGCAAGTTTATAAGCGCTTAACGCTACCGGCGTATAAAAGGAGAGACCGACGACATCAGGAATGAAGGTCTTTATTCTCTCCAGAGTTTTTTCGTACCCCAGCCCCAAACCATCAATTACGTCCAGCTCGACTTCAGGCATTTTTTCGCGCAGATAGCCCGCCAGATAGAGAATGCCCAAGGGCGGGGTGATGTTCTCACCCAATTCACCATATTTCGGCAGTTGGGTCGGGGGCACGAACACCAATTGGACTTTCAAATCGACTCCTTTTGGCCGACTGTCTTTTGCACGTGGTTTTCCCTCAATAGATTTTGATATATAGATTCAAATTTTCGGCTTGTTCGGGTAATATTGAACAACTGAGTCACCCGATCTTGTCCCTTTATGCCCATAGTTTTGGCTGCCTCACGGTCGCCAAGCATCTGCTTGATGGCCTCGCTTAACGCCAAATGGTCCCCCGGAGAAACCACGGAACCGACATGATCTGAGATAATTTCACGGACTCCGCCGATCGTGCCGATGACAGGCTTCTTTAAAGCCATGGCTTCAATTACTACCAAACCAAAGGCCTCGGGCTTTACCGAGGTGTGTACAAATATATCCAGCGCGGACATCAGACCGGTAATATCCGGGTGCCAAAACTCAAACTTCATGCGTTCCTCCAGGTTAAGCTCTTTTGCCAACCGCTTAAGATTATGTACATAGCGGCTCAGTTCTTCGAATGTTTGACCGGCCATAATGAATTGAGCTTGGGGATATTCCTCGGCAAGATCAGCGCAGGCTCTAATAAAAACCTCCTGCCCCTTCCAGGGAGTGAAGCGAGCGACAGTCCCGATTAGCGGGGCTTGACCGGGTACTCCGAGACGAGTCCGCATGTTTATGTTCTCGGACACGGCCCTCGGCTTGAATTTTTTAAGATCAACTCCGTCATAAACTACCTCAACACGGTCCCTTAGCCTCGAGGGAAATTGGTCGCGCACTGTATGTGAGATAACCACGACTTGGTCCGCGAGAGCGAAGATCGGTATTGACAGCAAGAACCGCGCCCATCTTGGAGATATGACCTCATGTACATGGACCACGGAATGCACGCCGCTTATCTTAGCGGCTAAAGCTCCGCTTATTACAGTTGATGAATTTGTGTGAACTATCTGAACCCGCTCATCTTTAATCAACCTCACGAGACGTCGGGCTCCCGTCACTGTCAACCACAAAAAGCGCAGAATCTTAAATGGATTATTTGACCGTTTCAAGACCCCCAATTGGACCGTTTCAACCGGGCCCTCAAATTGCTCAAAATTTGCGGTCTGCTCAACTTTTTGCGGCGGACTAACGATGACGGGACGATATTTTGCCAAGTCCAGATGCCTGAGCATATCAATTAAAAGAATATTCGCGCCCCCGTGCTCAGGTGTCGAATTGACAAACAAGATAGGAATCTTCACGCGGCCGTCACCACGCTCTTATAAACTCCCAGCATCTGCTCAGCGGCAACCTCCCAGGAAAACTGCTCTACTCGCTTTAGCCCAGCGACTACCATCTGTTTCCTTTTTACTTGGTCTTCAAGCGCTCCATGAATCGCTGCCGACAACTCCTCTGCATCAAGAGGATCAATTAAGATTCCCGCGTCACCTGCCAGCTCCGGCAAGGAAGACGTGTTTGAAGTGACCACGACAGTCCCGCAGGCCATGGCTTCCAATACCGGGAAACCAAAACCCTCATAAAGCGAGGGAAAGACAAACAGATCAGCGACATTGTAGAGATCAACCAGGTCTTCGAGGGGGACCGAACCGGTGAAAACGATGTCTCGCTCAAGATCCAGATCGCGCACAGTTTGAAATATTTCCTTATACGACCAGGCCGGTGTACCGACGACCACAAGCTGCTGATCGATAGCTTTTTTCTCACGCAGATCGGCGTAACTTTTAAATAGGGTTTTGAGATTCTTTCGGGGCGTGATCAGACCTGAGACATTGAGAATAAAATCGTTGGCGATCCCGTATCTTTCTTTTACCTTCCGCGCACGAGCGAGATCTTCAACTTGCCTAAACGCCCCGCTCACACCCGGATACACGACGACCACTTTCTCGTCGGGCACAGACAGCCGCTCGACAATGTCAACCTTTGAACTTTTTGAATCGGTGATAATCAGGTCGGCTTTCCTGGTAACCAGTGGCAGAAGCGCTTTAAAATAGAGCCTGGTCAACCTGGTGATACTGTCGGGAAAATAGTGCCAGGAGAGATCGTGCACGGTCACGACAGAGGGACAAGCCTTAGCCAAGGGAATAGAAAAGGAAGGCCCATGAAAGACATCGATATTGGCCTTGCCAATGTCCCGTTCCAAAGCCAAATAATCCCAGGACAGTCGACCGATACGTGATCCACTCGGCCATCTGCTGACATTGATCCGCGCGTCGCCGCCTATTAGGTGGGCCTCAATTTTTTCATCTACAAATGGTTGTTTGTTCAAGAAAACGTAGTATTCATTGACGCGATCAATTTTCGTCAAAGTCGTTATCAGGTTTAGTAGATAATATTCAATACCACTCATTTTTTTCTGGAGATATCGACCGTTAAACCCGATTCGCAATTTTTTCATCTCCTCTAAGCGCTACTGTGCGTCTGCTCAACATAAAAGCTGTAGCCAAGCCCATCAGACCCCAGACATATGGATAGAAAAAAGCTGAATAGAACATGTAGCCAACGAGCAGGATAAAAAAACTGCCCCTAAAAGCTAATATGATCTGGGCTGCCCGCAGATCATCCTGGCTGTTTTTCACACTCAGACCTCTGAAAAAAGTAATCAAGATAAAAAAGAACGCGACTATCCCGAGCAGTCCCGTTTCCGCCAGTACCTCAAGATAAACATTATTAACGACCACGGTCCCCGATGTGGCTTGAAAGATTTTTGTGAAAAAGTAGAAGCTACCTATCCCACCGCCTAGGATCGGATAGTCTATAAACGCTTGCCAGGCAGTTTGAAATGACGACATCTGCTCGCCAAAGTAAGATAAGCGCTCTCCGGCAATCACGCTCGCCCAAGAAAAGGCGGCGAAATCAAAAAAGTTGACTCCTACCAAATAGTTCAGCAAGAAATTGGTCGTAAATAGAACCGGTATGCCGAAAAAGACCATATATTTTACCGTCCCGCCGGTATCAATCTTAGAGAAATACTTCCGTGAGCTCTGGGAGGCCCACAGATAAGCAATCAATATCGCCGCGGCCAACACAAAGGTGACCCGGGACAGCGTGAGGATAAAGGTCGCAATGGTCAGAATCATCATAATATTCTGTATTCGAGGGCGCACTAGATAAATCTGATTCTTGAACATTATCAAGAAAAAAAAGACGATTGGCGCTAAATAGATGGCCAGGTGACGTGGTTCTTGTAGAACTGAGGCTATCCGTGGTACCAAGGGACTATTAATTGGATTTATCATATCAAGTTCTCTTGGAGTTAGCCCTGATTGCCCGCCGACCAGAGACAAAGGCAGCTTCGGCAGGGAGCCCATTAGGCTGCCGGCCAACACATATAGACCAATGACCGCAGCCAGAGCGCCTGAAGCAAGCCAAACAACAATGCCTTTTTTTACAGCTTCCTCAACTTTGAGCCGATTTACGATCAGATAATATGTCGCCATACCAATCATAATGTTCAAGATAGTTGTCAATCCCCTGATAAGCGGATCGACCCGGCCCGATCTCGTCAGCGGCAGGTCCTGCGCGGTTCCGACATAATCAAGCCAAAATAGTTGAGCGAGCGAAAAAACGCACACTAAAAGAAAAAGAACGACTGCTTTATTTATTGGGGTGTCGGTTATCCCGATGCCGTCTCTCTTGGTTGCGTCTCGCAGAAGCAAGCTGACAAGCGTAACAACAACCAGTAGTTGACTGGCCTGCAAAGAACCAAAAGGCGTATCGACAACCCGCAGTTGTGTAAACGGAAATAGGAGGATCAACGCCCAGATACCGAAATCCGGATTCTGCAGCAACTTAAACAGTATGACAAGAAGGCCAAGAGCGAATAAGATCAGTATGATATATGTCGAAATATCGATCTCAAACAATCGTCCTCCTGTCACCGTCTTGCGATTCACTTGACTCGCGGCTCATCCCTCTGGCCTCGTTGCGCAACTTATTCTCTTGTTTGCGCTGGTATAAATGATCGCTGTCCCTATTTAAAGCACTTTTTAACCTTTTAAAAGGAGCGCTGGCCTGGCTAAGCCTCTGTACGATGCTGGTTGTATAAGCGGCGGCCAGGGGTCCGGCGAATGGGCCAAGACGGCTTAGCTTCCTGGTTAAAGATCTTCTCCTCACTTGGCGTGAAGTTTTGGATGCTAACTTAAACGCTCTTTTTCGTTCACTGAGAGATAAATCCGGTGTCTCAAAACACGGTGAATTGACAAAATGTGAGGCTGAATTGAGGTATTCATTATAATCCCGGACCAAGTAGCCTTTGTCTTTAACCCAGTCATAGAGCTTGGTTCCGGGAAAAGGAATAAGGTTATAGAACCTGGCTTCGTCTATGGGATAGCGACGCGCCAACGATATCGAATCCATGAAATCGGCCCATGTTTCTCCCGGCGACCCGATAATGAAAAAAAGTGTAACCTTAAACCCGAGATCACACGCGTCGGCTATCGCCGATTCTATGTGGATCATCTTCTCGCCTTTATTTATATTGGCTAGTACTTTGTCGTTGCCGGCTTCAACGCCAAAAGCTAGTCTGCTGAAACCAACACTACGCATCTTCTTCAGCAAGTCTCTACTAATACGATCAGCTCGGACGCCGTTTGGGAGACCGATATCAAGCTCATCGAGCCCCTTTGCCCCGATGAGCTCACAGATTTCTTCGACCCTGCCGGTTTTTAAGGTAAAGTTGTCGTCGAGAATCAGATATTGACTGTACCCTTGATCGACCCAATGCTCTATTTCCGCCACAACGTTCTCAGCGTTCCTCAGCCGAAACCTCTTGCCGATGGCTTTCTCAACCGGACAATATATGCAACTGTAAGGGCAGCCCCTTGATGTAACCAAAGGAACCATTCGCGTTAAATATTTGTCCATTTCAAATCGGTGGTATTTTGGAAAAGCAACATCATTCAAATGCTGGAACGGGCGTTCACCGTTGAAGATAACGTCGTCACCATCTCTATGGATAAGGCCTTCAATAGACTCGATAGACCTCCCCAGACACAGCTCGGTAAGTGTCCCCTCCCCTTCTAAGACGGCTCCAAAATCAATTTCCAAGCACTCGCCAAGCACCGCCTCTCTTAAGGTTGATACGTGCGGCCCGCCCACAATGATATCCGCTCGAGACCACGCCGCTCTTACTTTTCGAATCGTCGCGTAGGTGTGCTGATGTAGATAGGTCATCATGCTGATCCCTATCAAATCAGGCTCATATTGCGCAATTCTTGTCAGCATGTCATCGTCACTGAGCCCAACTCTTTGATCTATAACCATGTGGTCAATATGGGCGTCTTCCAATGCTTGAGACAGATACCCTAATCCGGAAGGCGGGTGATCAGCGAGAGCGTTTGGGCCAACGTCATAACGTGGAGAAACCAACACGACTCTCTCGTATCTCATGCGGCAACCTCGCCTCTGGCTAGACTTTGATAGACCTCTGCGGTCTGAGAGGCGCACCGCGCCCATGAAAACTCCCTGGCTCGAGCCACTCCCGTAGTCGCCAGCGCAGAACGGGCGTTTTCATCCTCGCAAAGCTCGACCATCTTTTCTTGCAGCAAATCCAAGTCTAGGGGATCGACAAGAATAGCGGCTTCACCTGTCACTTCCGGAACTGAGGACGCGTTGCTTGTAATGACAGGCGTCCCTGAGGCCAAGGCCTCTAATACCGGCAAGCCAAAACCTTCATAGAGTGACGGGTAGACAAAGAATTTAGCGAGTCTATAGAGCGCTCGCAGGTCCCGTTTTGGAATAAAATCAAGAAATCTGATGCTGGTTCCAAAGAGATACCCAAACCGGTTTTGTAGATCTTTAAAGTAACTTGGGTCCTGGACACCGACTAAAACCAGTTGCTCAGACCGGCCTTGACGCACAAGTTGCTCATAAACCGATAAGAGCGCGTCAATATTTTTTGAGGGTTCAATCGCACCGACAAACAGTATGAACTCTTTTTCAAGCCCGTACTGCTTTGACGTTAATCCTGAATCTTCCTGCCCGTCGCGATTGCTTTGATAAAAATATGGATCAACCGCCAAGGGAATAACGCTGACTCGCTCATCCGATACGCCCAGCTTGTTGACAATGTCGTTCTTCGAGTGACATGAGTCTGTAATTATATGGTCAGCTTTCTTAGCGAAATTAATCATGACCTTGTATGAGATACGCTTACTCGGGTTGTTCAGATAGATTTTAGGAAAGAGCAAAGCCTTTAAATCATGGATAGTCACAACCATCTTCGCCGGTCGATATATCGGAATATTCACGTCAAAGCTCTGAACCAACAGATGTATAACATCAAGGTTGAAACGGCTGGCCAGACGCGGCATCGTATACTGGTGCCATTTAAGCCTCCGCCAGATACCGTCGTCGCCATCAGGTCCTGCCTGCACAAGATTGAAATTGCTGAGGCTATCGAAAACATCCGGGGCCTCCCCGGGATATCCAAAAAAAACATATTCATTCTGTTGGTCGGCTTCCAGTAATGACACCAGAAGATTTCTGGCGTATTCACCGACGCCACGCCGGCAGTGACCATTTTGGAGTGGAGTTATGTCTATCCCGATTTTCATTTAATCCTTTTTCTTTCGTCCTGCGACAAAAATGTCTCCCCTACCGGCTAAGCCCAGCGTCGTTATCCTTCTGATCGTATCTACCGTCCTTTGTTTGATGCCTCGGACCCCGACGCTCTGTTTGTCTTCCCCGGCTGTGACAATTGTGAAGTTAGACTGGCCCATGAGACTCATAACCAAATCCTTAGGGTACGGGCGCACATGCGTTGGGTCGAGCCAAAACCACTGCGTCATAACGACCAGGTCAGCTGTGTTTGGTGTCACTATGGCCATTATGCCTTCAGGTTTCAGCGCCTCGTAACCCAACTCGAAGAGACGTAAGACATCCTTAGGAGAAAAGTGCTCGATGAAGTGTGAAGCGAAAATGCCGTTGTATGTATTTTTGTTTTTTGCCAGAAATGAAAAAGCGTCATCGCGATGAATAAACAAACCCTTGTCACGACATGTTTTGTGGGCTTCAGCAGACTCGTCAATCCCTATCGGTAGCACACCTTTTCCCCTCAACAGTTCCATAAAAACCCCACTGCCACACCCGATATCAAGAACTGACTCACCCCGCTCAAAAAGATCAATGTATTTTGCCTGAAAGAAACTGGTCTTTATGTCACTATTAAAAGAACCTTGTGGTCGTTGCGGCTGAGCGTTCATCTAGCGCCCTGCCATATATTTCGCAGATATCGCGCTGTTCCCACAATTCTCGATTCGAAGCGAAACCTCCAAAAGTTGTGCTGAAAACGCCACTGGGCCATCCGACCCAGAACCATACGCGGCCAGGCGAAACGATATTTTAAAATCCTGTCTTCCCGGCACGCTTTATATAGGTACCAGTGCAAATCGTCGACAAATTTTGGTTCGGGAACCCAAGGCAAGCTCCCGGTCGGCAGATAATTAGCGCCCAGATCACGCTCTGCCCATTCTCTGAGTGTTTCGGGGTCACTATAGCCCGCGTCCAGACACCGATAGTAGAGCTCTCCGCCGGGGTACGGCCTGAAAATACCGGGACCATTCAAAACAACTTGTGGATGCGCTGTCTTCAGGTTGTACATGAACAAACTGGTTTTTTTAATTTCACCGATATCTTCGCCAGGTATCCCGTTCATGAAGTAGAGATAGGGAACAATATCATGACTGACGCAACGTTTGACGGCTCTTACTACTTGATCTGAATTGATATCTTTCTTTAATAGTTTGAGTATTTCATCGGAACCTGATTCAGCGCCAATTTTCAAACCAATGAGCCCACTTCTTCGCATTGTTCTTAGATACTCATCGCTTAACCGATTAGAGGACAGATCGTTCGCTCGAATATTGGCTTCCCAGGAAAGTTGGTATCCTTTACGCAAAATATGATCAGCCAGCGCTTGCGGCCTTTTTCGGTCGCCAAAGAAATAGTCATCCATTATCCAAAGAAAGTTGAGATCATGGGTTTCGACCAGATTGTCGATTTCGCCTAAAACTGTGTCAATATCACGCGGCCGCCACTTCTGACCCAAAAGAATCGTGTTGGCGCAGAAAGAACAGCGGTAAGGGCAACCCCGGCTTGTCAGAACATCAAGACCTCGAACTTTTTGACCTAGAACTTCACGGTCTATGTATTTTTCAATGTCGAGGAGATGGTAGTTCAACCCCGGCAATCGCTTGACATCAACTCGATTAAGGGGCTCGGTCTTAACTACCGCGGCCCCTTCCCTGTAGACAAGGTTGGGAATGTCGCGAAGCTTGATTTTTTCACCCCGCAAATACTTGATCAGATCGCGCATTGGCTCCTCGCCCTCTCCGTAAACTACAAAATCAACAGCGGGGTCAGTCTCAGTTTGTTCCGGAAAAAGCGTTGAGTGAATACCGCCCCAGATTACTGTGATTCCAGGCACTGCTTTTTTTATTAACTCAGAAAGAGACAAGGCATGGCTTACCTGGGTTGTCATGACTGAGAAACCGACGCAATCGGCCCAGGCCGCAAGCTCTATCGTGCTTTCCTCAACCCTGTCCTTCGGATACATCATCGTATCAATCACTCGAACTTGGTGTCCCACTGATTCCAGGTAAGACGCCATGCTAAGGAGACCGATAGGGACACCTTTATAGCCCCACTTGCTGATCTCAGCCTCACGCGAACTGGGATTTGTACATGGAAATACCAAGCCTACTTTAGCCATAATTATTATTTAATTCCGTAAGAAAAATAATAGAACCCTAGCCATTGTGCCACCTTCGTATTATCAAAGCGTGTCCAAAATCCCGCTGTCCTATCCAGGAAAGATCGCTCAAAGCGACGGTACATAGCCGATCTGTGGAAAAGCGGCAACTCAGGGGGATAGACGCCTGCCGGATAAACCTTAATATCGCGCAGTTTTGTCTCCGTCAACATCGCCTCTATTTCTACTTGGGTAAAGGCGCGCTCATAGAAATCATCCATACTTTCAAGCGGCCTTCGGAAGCGTTGAAAAGCTCTCAACAGCGAGAACCGCTCCGGCACGATATCCGAGTAAAAAACACCCCCGGGCTTCAAGACCCTAACCATCTCGAGCATTATTGGCAGCGGATTATCGTAATGTTCCAGCAAGCCGGTCGAGAGCGTGAGATCAAATTGGCCCTCTTGAAAAGGAAGATGAAAAGCGTCGCCTTGAACGAACTTACCGCTTAAACCCTGGTGTTCATAGTTCTTCTTCGCCGCCTTTATGGCTTCCTCGGAATAGTCCAAACACGTGGTTTCATAACCATGCGCGGCGAGATTTGCCGACAGATGAGCTGTTCCAGCACCTACTTCCAGAGACGCCCCTTGTGATGGTATCAAACCTTTTAGGTGATTGAACTTGGCCTCATTGATTATCGAATATACGTCCCGTTCTGTAACGGTGTCGCTCTCGTGCCAAAAACTGTCCCAAGAAGACTCTTTGTTAGACATTGAACTCCAGCTCCTCCTTGACTATGATCTCGTCGCTCCGATTAACCGTGTAGAATATATACCCGAGTAGAAACCCCGTTCCGAGCACATTTATTACGAGGAGTGTCACCGCGGCCCCGTAGCCGCCGTAGATTGGAATCAGAATTAAGTTACTGACAATGCTGACAGCGAATTGAGCCACGTGCGTCATTGTCATAATAAAAGGTTTGCCCAACGCGTAGATGACCATAGTCACCGGTTGAAATGTGGGAATCAAAAGAAAAGTAAAAAACAGCAGTTGAAATAAGCCGACCGAGCCCGCGTACTCTTGACCGTATACGATCAAGATAATCTGTTTTGAAAAGAGGAGCAGGGGGCTTAACAAAAGACAACCGATAACGGCGAACTTTAAGGCTTTTTTAATAAATGCCTGGTATTCTTCCTTTTTGGTAAGTTTGCTCACTTTCGGCAAAATCACACGCACCAAAGAACCGATCAAAGTGTAGACGACCATACTCAACTGCAAAGCCGCCGCGTATAAGCCAACTGTCCGGCTGTTCTCAAATATTGCGAGCATGAAAATATCAACCCTGGTCATCACAGAGACTGCCAGAAAAGATATGATGACCCACTTTCCAAAATGCAGATAATTGGCGATAACCTGACGCGGTACTTGAAGACCTGAGAAAAAACGCGGGATGCTTTGACGAAAGACAACCAAGCCAAAGATGAGCGTCAAAATCGGGACAAGCGCGTAGACGAAGACAACGCTGGTCAAAGTGAGTAGCCCCTGGATTAAAAGAAAGATGATCAAAACAAACTTTGCAGCCGCTGTGACCAGGTTAATCAGCGCATATCTCTTAAAATATTCCTGGGCCTGGAGAACAGATAAAATCGCGGCCGTCGCGGCTGTGCCGAACACCCCGAGCGCTACAATTCGTAGCAGCCCAGCGAGAGCCTTATCATTTGATAAAAAACTCGCCACAGGACCTGCCGCTATCAAAATACCTAGCGCCACAAGAAGACTGGCCATCAGCATCAATCGAAAAGCGACCGCCATGAGGTTCCGAGTTAAATCCCCGTCTTGTTGGCGATAGAGCGACACATACCTGACCAGGCTGGTACCCATTCCAAAATCAGCGATATTGCTCGCCACCAGCAAAACGCTGGCAGCTATAGCAAAAAGACCAAATCGAGTTACGCCGAGACTTCTCGTCAAGACTATGTTGAGAGACAGAGCGGTTAGACCAACCATAAAATCCCCGCCGAAGACGGTTAGAGTGTCTCTTGCAAATTTCAATTTGAGCTCCGTTTTTCAGCGCCATAAATCTCCCCGGTGTCGCCGTCCAAGAGATCTTATATCGGTCATGTTGTTCTCTCTAATTACCGGAAAGAGGCCTAACTTAAACCGCTCTCTTCAATCAGTCGTACGTGAACTATCCGGAGCTTCATATACGGGAGCCGCAGATGTTTACAGATGAAACGGCTATGGAATTAGAAGAAATAAGATAATTCGTCAAAGATGTCAACAAATGAAACGCCCGTGGATCTTCATGCGCAGGTTCAATGACAAAAAAAGGAGATGACTTGATAGTAACAAGAGCACCGTTGAGACTGCCTCTCGGCGGCGGTGGAACTGACATTGTCTCCTACGCCTCCAGGTTTGGCGGGCTGGTTGTGAGCACGGGTATCGACAAATATGTTTATGTAAGTGTAAATCGCCCGCAGGCAGATGACTTAATTAGGTTGAAATACTCGAAATCCGAAACGGTTTCCCACCCCGACGAAATTCAAAATGAGCTGATCAGGGAGGCTCTCAAATCATGCGGTATTAACAAAGCTATTGAGATAACTGCCATGGCGGACATCCCCGACGGTACGGGCCTGGGTTCTTCCGGTTCTTTTTTAGTCGCTCTGCTTCTAGCCCTCCATACATTTAAGAAAGAGGCGGTCTCACCAAAGATAATCGCGGAGGAAGCCTGCTTCATTGAACTAGACAAGCTCGGACACCCGATCGGCAAGCACGACCAGTACATGGCCGCTTTTGGCGGTATTACGGCTTTAGAAATAAGTTTGGAAAATATCGTCACAGTCAAGCCCTTGAGCATATCGGACGCCGCGGTCAGCGAGATGGAGAACCACTTGATGCTCTTCTATACTGGCCGGAAGCGGCGAAGCAATGAAGTGTTGAAAAAACAAGACGACTCAACCAAGGGAAATAACCAAAGCGTCATAAACAGCCTCCACTCGATAAAAGAAATCGGCAACAGCATCAGATACAACCTTGAGAATAACGTCATTGAGAGCCTCGGCATCCTCTTTGACTCGCATTGGCAGGAGAAAATCAAGCTCTCAGATAAAGTCGCGGATGAAAATATCAAGAAATTATATAACCTGGCCAAAGCCCACGGGGCCGAGGGCGGAAAACTTGTCGGCGCCGGTGGTGGCGGCTTTTTCGCCTTCTTCGCTAACGGCAGCAAAATCAAGTTGCGATCGGCGATGATCGATGCCGGTCTGCGTGAATTACCGTTTCGTTTTGATCATGAGGGAGCAAAAGTTCTCGTTGATTTTTAGCATTTTGAGGAGGATGTAGATTATGAAAGAAGTAGTACAAACGCCAAACAAAGTTGCCGATTCACAACTCTACAAAATCATCGAGTACTTCAGCGACATGACCCAGATCATTCAAAGTATTGACCTTGACAAGATTGATAGGGCTATAGACATTCTCTATGATGCCTGGCTGAGAGACAAACAAGTTTTCATCATAGGAAATGGCGGCTCAGCTTCGACGGCTACTCATTTTACGTGCGACCTGACAAAGACAACCATCATTGAAGGCAAGAAACGTTTTAAAGTCATAAGCCTGGTGGATAATGTCCCGTTAGTCAGTGCCTTAACGAACGATGAGGGCTTTGATAAGGTCTTTGATGAACAACTAAGGGCATTTATAACCACCGGCGACGTGCTGATCGCTATAAGCGTGCATGGAGGGTCAGGTAAGGGAAACGCCGATGTCTGGTCTCAGAACTTGATCAGAGCTATTCAGTCGGCAAAAGAAAGTGGCGCTAAAACCATTGGTTTATCCGGATTCGACGGCGGAGCCATGAAAGACTTGGCCGATGTTTGCATGGTTGTCCCCTGTGAATCAACACCACATGTCGAATCTCTGCACTTAGCTTTTGAGCATCTACTATGCGAACGCTTGCAATCAAAGATAAAGGACGCGGATGAAGGCTATATTTCTTGATCGAGATGGAGTTATAAATCCGCTGGTATACGACCGTGAACACGGTGTTCTTGATTCACCGCTCAATCCGGACCAATTTATGCTACTCCCTGGGGCTGCTGAAGGCATCCGTCTACTGAACCAGGCAAAAATACCCGCAATCGTCGCTTCTAATCAACCTGTCTTGGCCAAAGAAAAAACTAGTCATGACCTACTTGCGCAAATCAACCAAAAGATGGAAAAACTCTTAGATGATCAGGGGTGCTTTCTGAATGGCGTTTACTACTGTCTCCACCACCCTGAAGCGGTTGATTACCAGTACAAAGCGGACTGCGAGTGTCGCAAACCCGAGCCGGGGCTCCTTTTAAACGCTGCGAAAGACAACAATCTCAGCTTGCTGGAATCTTTTATGGTCGGAGATGGTTTAACAGATATCCTCGCCGGGAAAAGTGTTGGATGTCACACGATTTTGATCGGTAAAGACAAATGTGATTTGTGTCGGAAAGCAAAGGAGCTAGACGCAGAGCCCGATCATATGGCCGGGAATTTATTGGAAGCCGTAAAAATTATACTTTCGGAGGCTTAAATGGAAATTTTCATAGACTCAGCAAACATGATAGAAATCGAATCTTGGCTCGAATACGGCGTTATCGACGGTGTTACGACAAACCCGACTGTACTGCTGAAGGACAAGGTCTATGACATTGAAAAGGGCGTCAAGGAAATAGCGAAAATGGTGTTCCCCCGTCCAGTGAGCGTGGAGGTAACAACTAACAACCTCGACGAGATGTATATGCAAGCCCATAATTTCGCGACATGGTCGGAGAATATTGTCATAAAGATTCCCGTGATAAACGAATTCGGCCAACCCTGCCTGGGAGTGATCAATAAACTGACGCGAGCAGGAATAAAAGTAAACGTCACCGGGATCATGTCGTTTAACCAGGTTGCACTGGCTGCTCAGGCCGGCGGCACCTATTTAAGCATCTTTGCCGGTAGAGTCTCTGATGAAGGGAACGACGCCGTTCAATTAATCGAACGATCAGTTGCGTTTACTGAACGCTGGGATTTAGGCAAAGTGCTCGTTGGAAGTATACGCGGAACAATTGATGTACAAAATGCTTTGGCCGCCGGCGCCCACATAATCACTGTGCCCCCACAGTTTCTAATAAAGATGGTTGATCACAAGTACACTCGGGAAACAGTAAAGGAGTTTGTTGCCAACGCTCAGGAGGCAATAGTGCAAATAGCCAAGGTTTCGAGCCAGATTGTGGACGTAAATATTACGGAAAAAAAGGAGATGACTCAATGAGAAAGTTTCTATTCGGCGCGCTTATCCTGACTATGTTGTTTTCGTGGACTTACTTGGGCCTGACACAAAAGGCTGACCCCGGAACGGAGGCGCAAGAAAGCAAAGTAGCTCAAGAAAATGACACCGCGGATGACGACCTAGCCAAGAAGATGATTATCCAAGAGCAAGAATCGAGGGAAAATCTTCGTCGTTTGGCCGAAGGCCAGGTCAAATCATTCGAAGTTACTGCTGTGCAAACTGACCAGAATCAGATTGAAGTAAATACTTTTTACACCGATGATTCGTCTTTACATGGCCTGGTTCATTTTCAGGACATCGACGGCAAAGTCTACATCACAAAAATTACGCATGATGCGGCTATACCACTGCTCCCCGGAAACGACGTAGCCACATTGAGCGACGAAGAATTGCAGCTAGGTCGCGATCTTGTTAAATCACAAGCAGCCAACCAGGAAGTCCCCAAAGACTTACGTGATGGAAATATCACTAAGTTGGTTATTAACAGCAAAACCAAAGACGACGCGGATACCACAACGCTTGAGGCTACCGCTACACTTAAAGACGGCAGCTCCAAAGAGGTCAAAATAAATATGGTCTTCCTAAACGGGTTCTGGTACATCAAGAGCCTCGGCACTTAGGTTTTGACCGTTTAAGATCGACTTTTTTAGAAGCCGCCCAAAACGGGCGGCTTCTTCTTTTTGTGGTAATTATGTTAAAAGGTCGCCTCGCGTGTGCAGTGGAGGTGTGCAGGGGACGTTGGTTTCCTATGTTTCCTAACCCATCACTAGGCCCTCACTTGACGCTTGGACATAATCTTTGAAACCGCCTATCCGGTCAGCTTTAGTGTTTTGGAATTCTCTTAGTTAGTCAACATAGGAAACCAACGTCCCCTGAACGCATCAAGTGCGTGACCCGCATAAAATGCGAGCAGCAACCTAGATCAAAAGGTCGCCTCGCGTCGCAGATGCCAGGAAGACAAGGGGGCTTAAGGTGAGCGTACCAAATGGTACGTGAGTCCGCAGAGGCCCCGCTGTCTGACGCCGCAGGTGCCCGCGAGAGGGCTGTACTTTCGGGAACATAGTTTACAGTTTATTCTTGTCACATAGTTTACAGTTTTACATCTCAACTTTCTATCCTAAAACCAAATGGATCTTCACGTGGAGCAAATTTATTGCTGTCTTCAT
>SDBV01001814.1_pt1 | contig 31931 bp, 57 predicted proteins | sample 2277081 | NCBI WGS metagenome assembly SDBV01 (sample SAMN10402039, study PRJNA504765) | marine sediment metagenome | isolation source: marine sediment core GS10_PC15, 223 cmbsf | place: Arctic Ocean: Southern Knipovich Ridge | collected 2010 | reverse complement strand
GCAAATTTGATGATTCAGAATCTTAAGCAATCTTGACTTGGTATCTTTTTGCATCTGCTTCGGCTTCGGTTTTGGTTCGATATCGACCAAAACGGGCGCCTCCAAGAGTCAATTCCCATTTGCTAACCCGGTCAAAGGGACGTCTAATCCTTTTGAGAGTGGCCCGATCGCCTCTAAGTCTGGATTGCTGGCATCGTGGATGCATCATACCCTCCCTGACGTATCAGTGAAGCCCATCGCCTGCAATTCGGTTATGGCGCCTCGGAGCATCTTGGCCTTACGCCGAACCTGCGCCATTGGTAACTCACCGTCGCAGCACAAATTCTCGGGCGACAGGTCGCAATCGATCTTCTGAAAGAGACGCTGGGCCGCTTCTTCGTCGATGTTGTCAACATCGATCTCGGCATCTCCGAAGAGCTTTGCAAAACGGTTGATGCTCTCAACGTAATTTTTAAGATTTCTCACGTTATGTCCCTTCCTTTGATACCCTGCTCAAAGCCGAGTTCTTGAGCATTTTCAAGTGCCTCTCGCAGGATGGTATGAATTTTGTTAGAAAATCCATTTTCACCCACAAAGTCTTGATTAAATGCCCATTCAAGCTGTTCAAAAAGTAATGACGAATCCATTTCAAACTCCTTCCAGAGTCACCAGGTGGTCAGCTATGCCTTCGACGACCTCGGAAATCCTGTATTCTTGCTTCCAGCGCTCGGGATTAGTTGCGAACAACTCAACGTAATCCTGGGCCTCATCCTCCCTCGTGAAAAGGGCTACGGTGCGAGAACCACTGGATTCGAACTTGGTAACTTTAAACATCTGCTTACCCTTTCCTTCTTAGCGTCCATACATTATACACTATAGTACCAATGTGTCAACCATTATTTAGCCAATTGAAGGTTGACTTTTGGTATTTTGATGCTATAATAGGGGTGCAATTAAGGAGTACAAAGAATGGCTAAGATTCACGAAATGTCCCAGGCGCTGGCTCTGTTGAGGGCCCCTAAAGTGCTTGAAATCCGCAAGGATGGTGACTTGTTTATTGGTGATCTGATCTGGTCCGATGGCACGACCTGGCCGGCCTGGCAAATGTTTAAGCGGTTGTATAAGCTGAAGGCTAATGCACGTGCCGCTGGATTTGAAGGGCCAATTGTCTGTGTATGGGGTTGACATAGCGACACTTTGACGCTATAATATACGGACAATTGAGGAGTAGGAAATGAACAAGTGGAAAACAGAATTTGGACGTCGTGAAGCAAGGCTGGAGAGAATCCAGTTTGCTCTGGGTGACATTGCTGAGACGCTCCAGATTTGGCGTGATGAAAAATCCATTGATGATCCGTATATGGTTAAGCTTTGGAGCGAATGGGATGCACTCATCGCTGAGAAGCAGAAAATACTGAAAAGGCAAGGACGTTTTTGGTCATGTTAGACATCGATGACGCGCGTAGCTATACCGACGAGACGCGGCTTTGGAGGGCTCTTGAGAATTTCAAACTTCATCAGGCCCGGCCAATTATTGTTTGCAACCGCCTTGGTCGGTTTACCGCAGTTTTTGGTGCCGCGCATCTAACAAGCCGAGACATCCCGATCATTGCGGCAGCGCAAGCTGGTTTCCCGGTGATCAACTAATGGATTATAGCCTCGAACAATATCTATCCACCATCCAAAGATGGAAGATTCATCATAAAAGTATCGAGGCAAAAAGAGCCCCTGAGGTTTTTGATGCTTTGATATCACAAGGTTTGGTGGTAATCGACGACCAAGGATTCTATTGTGCTACACAGACTGACTGACGGCAAGACACTGGATAGGGCTGTTGAGGCTCTGTCCACGCCATATGTTGAATGCAACGAGCGGCCAACTTCAGTTGAGATATTGAAGTCCGGCGACCGCGCTCGTATTTGGTTTGATCTTGGAGAACTAAACGGTGAATCGCTTGGTGAGTATTGTAAGCATGTCCCGGGACATTGGTTTTGGGGCAAGAAGAAGCGTGAGAAATGGATCAAAGAAGATCGTATAGCTCGAAGCAAAGGATGAAAATGTTTCAAATCACACATACTCCAATGGCTTATTTTGCCAATGTGCCTGTTAAAGGCGGACCAAATGCATTGGTTGAACGCGATTCGGACGATAAATTTCAACTTACCAAAATGACAAGGGAATGGTTGATTGACAATCTAGCAGATCCAGTGTATTGTGAATATTGGCAGTATGGTGACGTTGCCCAACTTGCCTTTAAGTTTGATGCTGATAGATTGAATTTTGTCAAATGGGCGAGTTCACTCAAAAGGACGGACCGTTGATTGGTGCGGCTGCGGCGGCCTACAACAAGGATTGTACGAATGACAATTCCATCATTTTATAAAGAGATCCCAAAGGGATATGTGAAGGCACATCTTCCACAGGATTGCTTTGCAGGTGCAGAGCATGGCAAAACGATTGGTATTGCTTATGCAGTTTGCAAAGATGTGGTCCAATCGTGGAACGAAGAATGGGACCTTTATTTTCCATCAGTCGAATACCAGAGAATATCCAATGGCAGGAGCAGTATTACGATGCAACGGCTATTGAATTTAGAAGAAGAATTGAATGATTAAAGGTTGACTTTTGGTTTATTGGTGCTACAATAGAATTCAATGCTATTGACCGAGTTAGAGAATTTGCATCCAACACATGAAGGGAGTATGCAATATGAGTACGATCCGAAAGACACTTGAGAACGCGGCCCAGGCCAAGACGGCCATTTTCAACCCGGCCGTGAAGAACGTTCGCTTCGGCAGTTACGATGCCGAGAAAAAGCGGGTGTTTTGGCTGGTTTCCGCAACACGCTTTCCGCAGGGTTTCACTCTTCGCATGGACCGCAAGGCCTTTGCCAAGAAGCTGTCCGCTGCAGACGCCATTGCGACTCTTTTGAAGACCGTCGATGAGCAGGTTGAGGCCCGCAACATCAGCGCCGATCTCGTTCGCTTTGAGACCTGGGTTGATTCAGATCGCGCGGCCAGGCTTGACGCCACTCCGGCCGAGACGCCGGCCGAGACGCCGCCCGAGACGCCGGCCGAGACGGTGGTTACCCTCGATCGCAAGGCGGCTTCAGAGCTGCTTGGCATTACCCGAGGTGCCCTCGGCAAGCGGATCAAGCGTGCCGGCGGCGTGCTGACCCTAGAGGGCGGAGAGACCGTTAGCTAGGGGCTGCTAGTGTTCAGCTACAGCTTCCGTGAAGTCGGACCAGTCCCGGGGATGGACCCTTAATAAAGCTCTCCATCCCCGAAGGTCTCTTGGAGGGGTTACGATGATACCTTACTTGATTCTTCTCGCGATATGTGTGTTTTCATGTATTGTGATCCATCATTTGAATCAGATCATCATCATTTTGGAAAAAGATGAATGACCTGGGAACCTAACCCTCAATTTGAAAGCATACTCCTTCGTAGGTCGCATTCTGTGGAATACTACAAGGAGTCGATGTACAGTCGTTTGACTCGTTGGCGCCGCCGCAAGCTACGAGCATTATCAGAAGCACAGAATCATCGTTGTGCGTATTGCGGCAAGCATACACATTTTGGTAAACGCGATTGCATGGATCGAGCTACCCTTGATCATCTTATACCTCAGTGTAAGGGTAGGAGTTCGAAGGCAATTCAAACAAACAAAGATGAAAATTTGATAATGGCTTGTGCTCATTGCAATGCGCTTCGTGGGCACATGGGTCCAATGAAATTTTATAGGAAGATTAGATGCAAACCACTTCCACCAATGATCGAAAAGAAAGAACCAAAATGGTCTAAGGATCCACAAAAATTCGCACATCAAAAAGTGAAACAAGGGCGACTTTTGAAAACATGTTGGGTTATGATTTATTTCTGGCCTGAGAACGCACAATCCATAATTGAATACGTGCCTAAAAATAGAACACGAACAACCTATGATCAACACATTAATAAGATAAGGCAACGAATTCTGAAAAATGTGTTAGGTCCATTTGATATTACAAAGGAAATTAAATGAGCATTTGGAAAGCAGAAAAAACTGATGTAGTTAATCTTGATCGATATAATATGATCCTAGTAAAAAAAGATGACGGAACTATGGCACGTCATTTTATTGGCAATGATATGGATCGATATGGAGCTAGAGTCTCTTCACCTATAAAAGAATACAATGAAGAAACCAAAAGTGGACAAACTGCTAGTGGTACTAAATATGCATTACATGGAAAGCCTGGCCTTGATGGCGATGCCTGCTATCTATTAGAGCAAGGCACAGGCAAGGCAGCAGATTCTTTCACATATAAATGGGGATCAACATGACTAAAAGAATTTAGTTGACTTACATAGGCCAAGATGTTATAAATAACACTGTAAGCGATGAAGGTGATCAAACGCTAGACGGGACCTGGGCTCATTCCCAGCACCTCCACCAATAAGCGCATTCGGTAATACTGACCAGGGCTAGAAACTTGTGATCAGATACTTACTTTCTAGGGATGCGTTTTTTAATGGGGGTGAAAGGATCGACCGGTAGTTAATAGTGAACTGGAGCTTTCCCTGCGGAAGCTAGGTAACGCAACAAACACAAACTAACCGCAAACGATATGTTTGAGGAATTGCCTCTAGCAGCCTAAGGGCCCTAGAGCGGGGTTTCGGCAGCTGGACCTGGCAACAGAATCAGCTGTCATTTTTTAAAGGATGAAAATGTCTAAGGAACCTTTTGATAGTATCATGGCTGGGTTAAAAGATGCGATAGCATATGCTAAAGGGGACAAAACCAGATATGCTAAAGAGGACAAAACCAGAGGTACAATACATTACCCTGAAGCGAGCCCAACACGTGAAAGTCCAATCAAATTATCAAAAGAACAACCAACTAAACGGCAGAGGTAAACATGAATTACTTTAATTGGTATCTGGCCGAAGATGAGGTTAACAGTTATCTTTGGCGTGCAGGAATATTCCTGTTAGCTATGTTTCTTTTTTCTGGCGTTCCAACAATAGGCACTTTGTTTTATTGGGTTGTTATGATAGACGGTATGTACTGGTTCTTTCACAAGAAACCTAGATTGAAAAGCATGAACGATGACAACTAGAATGAAAAAGCAAATAACTTTTGAAGAAAAGTTATGGAGAGATGAAGCATATAGTAGAAAAATTAAGAATCGATATTTGCCTCTTTTATTGTTACTTATGATTGTCATTATTACTTTTGGTTCTGTAGGCTAATTGGATAAACCGCTAGCCTCCTAAGCTTGAATTGCCGGTTCGAGTCCGGCCAGGACCACCAAATGGAGAATAAAATGTCTCAAATATTATCAACGCAACAAGTGATAGATAAGCTTGAAAAAGAATATGGTTCTAAAATATGGCACATATGTATGGTAGGTGAGATGGGAGACATTGAAGGCAGCGATCATAAAGAGATTATGATTGGTGTATATTATAAAGAGAATTACAACCACATTGTGAAATTCTTAAAAGATGTAGTTAATGTTAAGGATATCATATTTACAGGGATTCCTACTGCAAATTTCAATCAGATTTAGAGCTTGACATTGTCTACATTGATGCTATAATAGCACTATGAAAATTAACCTTCTATCAGATCTGCATCTTGAATTCATGCCCATGCAGCATGAGGTTCCAGCTGAAGCAGATGTAGTCATAATGGCCGGTGATATCCATCCGGGCGTTCGTGGTATTATATGGGCACAAGAGAACATTGATATCCCGACTGTTATGGTCGCTGGAAATCACGAGTTCTACGGAAAGCGTATCCTCCTAAAGCATTATCTCAAACTGCAAGCCAAAACTGATGAAATGAATGAGCTTGCTAGAGATGAGCGTTATCATTTCCTTCAAAATGAAACAGTTGTCATTGATGAAGTTCGCTTCATTGGTACGACCTTGTGGACTGACTTTAATCTAAACAACGCTCAGCCAATGGATATGATGTACGCTCAGCAGGTCATGAATGACTATTATCAAATTCATGAGGAGTGTGAGAATTATCCACAGGGCAAAAAGTTATCGCCGCATACAGTTTTAACTGAACATCATATAGCAAGACACTTTATACGGTCTGAGCTGGAGAAGCCATTTGACGGCAAGACAGTCGTAGTAACACATCATGGACCTACTGAATTATCAATTGATGTTGACTTCAAGGCTGAGAGATCAAATGCTTTTTTTGTTTCTCGTCTCGAGAATTTAATCTTTGAATTCGAGCCTGTTCTGTGGGTGCATGGTCATGTTCACCGGAGTGTAAATTACAAAATTGGCGACACGAAGGTAATAGCCAATCCTCGTGGATATCCTCTTAACTGGGGACCTGCTGCACGAATGGAAAATCTAAATTTTGATCCAAACTTACTAATCGAGATTTAAAAGGCGGATGACATCCTGCTACCCAGATAATTTGGCATTGACCAAAGATTAGATGACATTCTGCTACCCAGATAATTTGGCACCAAAGATTGTCATTTGATCAAAATTCCTAGAGGATTATCTTTTTATAATTTTTATTTACAAAAAAGGGATTGGTTAGACGAAATGGTAGGTCAACAGTCGATTGATTGGAAAATTATTTCTACTGGATACATTTGGTTTAAGCGTAATGACGACAGGATTATGTTCATTTTAAGATGGGAAGGATGTTAAGATGACAGATTTTCAGCAATTCTTAGCTGTGAAGAAGATTCTATTTTTGTGTTTGTTTATCTTTGTCCAACCAGTTGAAGCCAAGTCTATTCTTGATTGCGATCAAGTTAGAGCCGACGAAAAGGTATGCTTGGCTTGTAATTTATACTTCGAGGCGAGAGGGGAAGAAGAAACCGGAATCATTGCTGTTGCAACAGTGACGTTAAACAGGGTTAAATCTGGAGAGTATCCAAATTCCATATGTGAAGTAGTATGGCAGAAATGGCAATTTTCTTGGACCAACGATGGAAGACCAGATCAAGTTTATAGTTCAAAAGTATGGATCGCTGTCGTAGAAATTACAAGGCAAGTAATGGATGAAAAGATAACGTCAACTTTAGACGATGATGTGCTTTGGTACCATAGATATGATATTAAACCAAAAAGTGGTTGGTCGGAGAATTTAATAGTAGCAGCCAGGATTGGAGAGCATATGTTCTTCAAACGAAATTAATGAAATACATACTAAAAATAGTAACTATTTGTTTACTCATGTTATCAATGACTTTTATCTTATTGATGCTGCCTTTTCTTTCATGGGTATTGTGGAATATACTTTTGTTAAATGATCTAATTGAATCATATGAGGATTGATTTACATGGTTTAACGCTCAATGAAGCTTATTCTTTGGTTGATGAAATGATCGAAGAGTGTTATTATAACGAAGAGAAAATAATTCAATTTATAACTGGAAGGTCCGGTGAAATGAATCGAGAGTTTCCAATGTGGATTGAAAATAATCGAATGATTCGTGATTGTAAGCGAAATGGTGACGGCTCATTTATTGTTTTTATGAGGAAAAGATGAATAATTTACTCGATAAGGTTAAGGTCATTGCAGCTATAACCAAAGCCAAAAATAACATATATTTGGGAATGTCTCCACAACCAATGCATTATGGTGATGATGTTATTCAATCATTGAATGATGGTTTAAAAATGATGGTTCATGTGGAAGCCACAAAATTAATACAATTAGGATTTGAATCTTTTGCAACTAATTTAATAATTGAACTTGAAGATTGCGAACCTGACAAATATCCATGTGCATTATGTCACGAAGAGGAGAGTAGATGAATTCAAAAATAAAAAAAGAAGTAATACAATGGACCATTAATAATGGTGGTCATTGTGTAAATAAGGATGATTACAAATATCATGCATCAAGATTTTTACGTGAAGTAGTTGAACTTTGTTTAGCGAGCGGAATGAAATCTGAAGAAATTGTCGAAGATTGTTTAGAAGAAATTGCTAAACAGTCTGAAAAAACAGATAACGAAATGAATATTGCTGATGAGATAGCTGATTCAGCAATACTTCTTGAAATTTTCGCATATCATACAAAATTATCAATTGATGATGCGGTTGCAAAGAAGCTTTCTATCCTATATAATCGTAAATGGCAAACTGATGAACACGGTGTCATTTGGAGGGAAAAAATATCATGAGTAAATGGGTAATTGATAAAACTCTTGAATTTTGTTATGGACATCGAGTTTGGACTCAAAAACTTGATGTTGAATTTAGCATAGACGCTTCATGCAAGTGTCGCCATTTACATGGCCATCAAGCAAAAGTACAGATCTTTTTAGAGAGCAAGAATCTTAATGATCAGGGCATGGTCACAGACTTTAAACATCTTGGTTGGGCAAAGAAATTTTACGATGATTATATAGATCATAAATTTATTCTCGATATCAACGATCCTTTATTCGAGAAAATGACTGGCATCAGTTCTGGCGCTGACTTTGATAATTGTACAAAAAAAGCAATGCTTCCTGGAACAATAAATCATGTTGGCTGGGTAATTGCCACCGAAAAATTAGCTCTTGAAAATGATAGTGTACAACGAGAATATTTAGACGGTTTCTTTCTTGTTGATTTTGTACCAACAAGTGAAAATCTTGCTGCATGGACACATCAATTAATTCAATTTAAAATGAAAAAACTTGATGTGAAAGTTTCAAGGGTTGATTGGTGGGAGACTCCAAAGTCTCGCGCAACATATGAAGGATAGGATATGTGGATTCCAATTGATTTAATTTTGGTTAGTTATTTTATCGCCGCTCTAGCGAATGAAAAAGGTTGGTGGTATACTCGTATGTTTAGTTTATTTCTCAATCCAACAGACTTTGGAAAAAATCGGATCTTTCTTCTAGTTATGGATTCTGTATTCATTCTTCTTTGGGCTTATTTTCTCTTCGCTGATGTTGTGAAATTAATTCAATGAACATATATTTGACTCTTATAGTTTATGCAGTTATCTTTTCAATTTTCACTTATGAAGCTGGCTGGATTAAATGGCCATTCTTTAGATGGTCATGTGGATGGAATCGACGCTCAAAGCCTTGGTTAATTATATTTGGTGCATATCTAATCATAGTGCCTATCTTAATACTCTTAGGATATTAATATGCAAACAGATGGAATAAAAGTTTTTAAAGAAAGCTGATAAATACTCCTAGCAACTAGGAGTACCATGCCTTCTCGTATCACAGCAATTAATGGAGAACCAATTGAAGCAGGTTGGATTACTCCTACTCCTTGGCAGGGAGAATTTCTTCATCCAGTTGGAGAAGTAGGAGAGCATCATACTTGGCTTTTGAAACATTATAATATGACTGCCAAAGAAGAAAAGAAACAAAAAATAGATTTATATGTTGTTGCATTTAGTCATGGATATGTAAGATTTCGAATTAATATCGATGGTAGTTTAGATCTTGAAGGTAAAAAAGAAAGAATTAAGAAAACTTTCAAGCATTGGGAACGATTTATTAAAGGAGATGTATATCTATCTTTTTCTGAACGCTATGGTGAGATGTATGTAGCTACAGATCGAGAAGAACTTAAAAGAATATTGGGATTACAATTAAATGAAAGTGTATATTTAGGTCGTGATGGAGAATATGGCGGTTGGATAACAGCGGATAAAAAAGTTCATCCTGTAGATTCATATTCACATTATGAATGGGTTGCTAATCGATATGGAATTGATCGACCTACATCGTACGATACTGCATTTGAAGATGGTGCAGTTAGATATATACTTGCACGAAACGGATTAGAGTTAAATGGGTATATGGATGCAATTAAAACACTTTTTAATATTTGGTGGCCAACCGCAATGAGAAAAAATTCTGTTTTAATAGATCATGAACCAAGTCAAGCAGAGTGGTGGGCGAATGAAGGGGAACCTCCGCATGACTTATATCAAATGCCAGAACATAAACAAGATTTATTAAATAAATGGAGACCAGAACATCCAACTAGAGCTATGGTCAAGAAAATGGGAATTGGTGAAAGTATATTAAATGAACTGCATGAATATTTAGGTTTAGAAGAAGAGTATGGTGGATGGATAACATCTGATAAAAAAGTTCACATCGTAGAACCTCAAGGCCACGAAAATTGGGTAAAAAATAATTATGATTCGGATTATTATGAAACAGCATTTGATGATGGTGCTGTTCGTTATCAAATTAATTATAAATTAAATGAACTTAATCTTCAAGGATATACAAAAGATCTTCAAAAATTATTTTTTGTGTGGTGGCCTTCAGCAGTTGCATCAGATACTGTTTATCTTGCTCTTGAAGATGGCTCATCTAATTCTTTTTTAATGCCAGATCAAAAAGAGGAATTACGAACAATATTTAAGAAACCAAAATCAAAAAATCAAGAACCAGTTATGGCTCCTCAAGGCGGCAAATGGTGGCATGAAAATCCAGGTGTTAAAGTAGAATCTGTGCAACTAAATGAACTGCGTGAATATTTAGGTTTAGAAGAAGAGTATGGTGGATGGATAACAGCTGATAAAGAAGTTCATACTGTCGGTGAGGAAGGTCATGAACAATGGATAGTTGATAATTTCTTCGATGGTAATTGGGAGAAATTTTATAATTTAGACGATGAATATAGTCCAGCTTGGAAAATTGGCGCGATTCGATATATTCTTGAGAGAACTAGTCAAAATACCAAAATGTTGTCAATTCAAGGACATACAAAGGACATTAAAAATCTTTTCCGTATTTGGTATCCGACCGCTTTGAATAGTGTGCTTATTTATATTGATGAACCCGATGAAAATCCATCATCGAATTTTAAAATGCCCGATGACAAAGAAAAATTAAAAAGAAAGTATGGACCGCGGCCTAGGATTAGAGAAGACGGCTTTGGTAAAAGAAAAGATCGTAGCTTAGGTGCAAGTTATACGGTGTCAATTTACAAACACCAAGTTAATAATATCGACGAAGGTAAATGGAATGAGCAAGTAAGAAAAGTTAAAGATGTTAACTCCGGAATGTCACGTCAAGGTGCACTAGTGTTACAACGGAAAATAATTGATGAACTTGAAAGCCGTAATTCTCATAATGATAATGGTTGGGTAGATTATTTTACTCGAATACAAGAAGATGATATAAATGAAACAGAGGGCGGAACAGTTGGTTTTATGTTCCGCGGTGGATATCAAGCTGGTATGAGAACAACAGCAAAAAATACTAAGAAGAGAACAAAATGGTCTCCATTAGGCAATAGAAAAGTAAATGAGAAATACAATACAAATTCAACATGGTTAAAAGTTGGAAAAAATATTGTTGAAGTTATATTGAATAAAGTAACACGTCGAGTTAAACGAGGCAAAAAGATTACTGAAGAAGAAATTGCAACGTATAAAATTTTTGTTGATGGTGTTGATGTTGGTTACATCGATAATATCGACAAACTGTTCTTAGTTAAAGATGATAAGACTTGGGACAGATACGATAATCTTGAAGAAGCAATATCCAAAGTTATGGGCGATTCCTATTACGATGGAACAGGTAGTACTGAATTCGTAGAGTTCAATCCTGACCCATATTCATTAAGTGTTTAATCCTTGACATTTCATTAATTGATGCTATACTGCATTATGTCAATAAATGCGAAACTGAGGAAGGCTCTATTAACTATCCCTTATAAATGGAGGGATCAGAGTATCATGACTCATCGTCTTATAGCCCTCGAAAAGAAAGGTTATATTGAATCACGACAAAACGGTTATCAATTACAGATACGACGACTAAACCGGCTCGCTTTTTTTAAAAATGAATAGTAACACAAAATACCTAGCCTTTTTGGCTGAGTACGCGAAAGAGAATGATCCGTGCTCCGGAGCCAAAGTTGCGGCTGCAATTTATGTTAAAAATTCTTTGATTATTTTGGGCAATAACAAGAAGAAGACAGATCCATGGGCAGCTCGATTCGCTAAGAATTCTGAAGCAGATTTTATTCATGCTGAGATTTCTGCTATTAAAAATACTATCAATCATTTTCGAGGTGAAAAGTATGCTCGAGAAATTTTGGAAAATGCGACATTGTTTGTTTGTCGTGTCAAAAGGATAAGCCAGAACGGAGAGTATATTTGGGGAATGGCTAAGCCATGTACCGGTTGCATGGATGCTATTAAGAGGTATAATATAAAGCGTGTTATCTATAGCGAGGAAGGTACTGGCAACTACAATGAAATTTGAAGATTGGATAAATGATGATGGCCAACATTGTTGGAAAGAACTTTCTCTGACAGTAAAGAAATTATTTCCTTGGACTGCATATGTAGTAGAAATAGATGAATGGAGAATAATGATACCGTTCGGTCCGGACATTAAATCTTGGTGCGAACAAAATTTAATTGGTAGGTATGATGTTAGTACAATCTCATATTTTGAATTAGAAGAAGATTCTGTTTTATTTGTATTGAGATGGGCATGAAATTTGAGGATTGGATACGTCATAAACCACCTACAGACATTCAATTTGAAAAACAATGGAGATCCACATATTGTGAATGGGCTGAATATGTAGTAGATTCAGACATCTTGTTTCGCTTAGGAAATCCCCAAGTTGATAAATGGATTGGAAAAAATTTGATTGGGCGATGTAGCGTCTATCATAATGAGGTTTATTTTGAACTTGAAGAAGATTCTGTTTTATTTGTATTGAGGTGGGCATGAAAACATATAAAGATGTTGGCGTTGGAGATATTGATGCAATTTAAAGAATATTTAAATAAAGAATGTAGTGATGTTGGTCAAAGATTCTGGCAGACATGGATAGCTCAAGCCGGCACCGAGTTACAAGCAGCTATTAAACATGGCTATACAAATTTAGGAGAGAAAAACGTATGGGCTAGTCAATATTGTACCGGTAGCGTTTATTTTGCAGGATCTTGGATCTTTTTTGAATTAGAAGAAGATTCTATCTTGTTTACAATACGGTGGGTATGATGGCAAAAAAATCAAAGAAGATCAGCGGAATTCATTGGCAACATTGGGGAGATGATGTTGTATTTCATATTGGTTGGAAAGGAAAATGGCAAACTTGGCCGAAGAATAAATTTTATAGCTGTTTCCCAAGAGAGCCAAAGGATGGAATTTATGATCCTAAGTGGGCCGACTATCTTGAAAAAAATAACAAGGCTGGCAGAGAATTTAGAGAAAAATATGCTTGATGACTTAAGAATTCTTTATCAAGACGTGCTTTTGGATCATGGGAAGAACCCACGGAACCATCGCGTTATTGATAATGCAAGTTATCTATCACGTGGAAATAATCCATTATGTGGAGATGTATTAGTTGTGTTTTTGATTGTTGATGATGGAATTATTATGGACATTTCTTTTAAAGGTGATGGCTGTGCAATTTCTGTTGCATCAGCATCTATAATGACACAAATTCTTAAAGGAAAAACTATTGAAGAAGTAAAATCACTTTTTAACTTGTTTCATAAAATGTGTACTGAAGATGATGTTATAGTTGAACAAAATGATGATACAGATCGTCTTCAATTACTTGCTGGAGTACGGACGTTTCCTATGAGAGTTAAATGCGCCACATTAGCCTGGCATACAATGTATGCCGCACTTGACAACAAAAGTGAAGTAACAACGGAGTAAAATTATGATAGGTGATTACACTGGACCTCCTGAAGAATTTGAAGTATACGCTGGTGAACCACGTGATCCAGCAATGGGAAATCCTCCTAAAGAGAATATAGAGGATGCATTACGGACAGTATATGATCCAGAAATTCCTGTGAATATTTACGAGCTTGGATTAATTTATGAATTTGATCTTGCTGAAAATGGTACTGTTAAAATTGAGATGTCATTGACATCACCAGGTTGCCCAGTAGCTGGTGAGATGCCTGGTTGGGTTGCAGAGGCAGTAGCAGGTGTTTTGGGTGTTGGAGAAGTGAGTGTTAAATTAGTTTGGGATCCAATGTGGAATCCTGAAATGATGACTGAAGATGCTAAACTTGCCTTGGGAATGTTTTAATCGACCAGCGCAACCCACATTCGAATATATTTACTAGCGCCTGTTCTATTTACTAGATATCTTTTATTTACAGGAACATCACTAATTTTGTGACGAGCTGTATGCCATTTTTCAATTTCTGTTTCTCCTGGTGGAAACCACAAAATAAAAGTTTCGTCATTTTGTTTTAATTTTGAAAAATCAGCATCTGTCTCTGGATGGTCAGTCCATCCAGTAGTATGTCCTCTTGGAGTTTTCATTTGTCTAAATTGAAGTATGTCAAATGCATTATATGATTGTAATTTTCTACCGATAAGATTTTCAAGCTCTTTTATTTGTCTAACATTAACATAACGATCACTGTCGGGTCCACCTCTATTAATATAAGAAAAGCTACTGGGTTTTTCAATAAATTTAATTCCAACTTCGTCCATTGCTGCGTATTCTCTGCCACCAAACGCTTGCGCCATCGATATTTTCTGCGGGACAACAGGTTCTTTTTTCTTCCATGGACCTTGGATTATATTATCGTCTACTTCAATAATTTTCATTACATCTTTTTTAATTCTCTTTTAGCTTCAATTGCAAGTTGTTTTGATTTTTGATATCGTGCTTCATAAATATCAGCATTTGCATATCTTTTTTTCTCTACTAATTTTTTCCATTTGTTCTTAAATTGAATTGCATCAATACGGTTTCGTCTAAACGTTTCATCTAAATCTAGCACTTTAAATATTTTTGTAGAATTGATGGGCTCTTTTCTTTCTAAATGATCAATGATTAAATCAGCAGCCTCAAGAGTTTTTATCTTGTAGAAATAGCTTTTATTAGTTTTAGTGTTAACTATATCATAATACATATCTTTTTCATTGATATAACCACCTTCTCCTTCGCTGAGAATTACTTTCCATTCTCGATCTGTTGAAGTTTTTTTAGATGCTAATTGTTTAATTTCTGACCTTTCCAAAAGAGAAACAGATTGCTCAGAAACACTATGAAATTTTTCTAAAATTTGTCTCATTGCTAGATTATCATCATTATGAACAGTTCTATTTTTAGAAGCATGTTGTTGGCCTCTAGGTGCTGTTTCTCCTTCAAGAAGTTTCATAAAATCAGCTGGATTAGATTTGTATTCACTCTCACCACCTGTAGTTACACTTCTTTTGTAATCTTCCATTAATCTCTCCGTACATCCTGTAATTTATTAACGATATAATAAATTCCTTTGTCATCTTTGAATCTATTTAATACTCCACGAGTTACCATGTTATGTGCTAATTGCTGATCTCGCTCTTCCAAACTTTTTTTGTAAACTTTTTCTTTTTGATCAATTCGATCTATAACCAAGTATTCTTCTTCGCTAATAGCGAGTTTCATACCACCAAGGATGTCTATCATTTTCATCTTAAACTCCTCGACGTGTCGAACCTATATGTGGAACATCATTGTATTGGCCAGGATTATCATCTTGCATTTGTTGAGTTAATTCATCAAAATATTCGTAAAAATCTCCACCATGCTCATTTTCAAATGCTTTTTTAACTTTATTAAGTGCTGCATCCCATCCTATTGAAGTAACATTAAGATTTGCATGTCTCTTCATCACTGTAACAACAGCATCCATTGGATCTCCATCAGGCCAAGACTCACCAATTTTCATCATAATTCTTGTAGAAAGTGTTTTTGCATCTTCATCGGTAATTAAAAATTCTTTCCACCAATCATCTTCTAGAGGTTCTTCTGGCTGTTCAGGATTTCTTAATAAATTTTCTTTTCTTTCCCAGCCAGGAACTTTTCCTAGCCTGTTTACAGTATCTCTATCAGCGTCTTGTAAAAATCCATCATTGTCGGAAGATGCGGCAACGTCACCAGTCTCAGTATCGTATACTACCCAATCTACTCCAGCATGATCTTCCGCATGTTTCATTAAATCTTCGGCGTCGTCATTTTTTTTTACTACTTCACCATCTACTTCAAGAGTATACGAGGAACCTAAGCTATTATCATCCTCGTTAATCTCGTCCTCATCTTCCTCTTCAATTTGTTTTTGAATTGGTTGAGTTTTGATTCCTGCAAGTTCTTTAAATCGTTTAATGTCAATAGAATTCTCATCAACAACTGCCTGCATAATTTCGGATTTTTTAACAGTCTTTCTTCCTGTCTTGGTTTGTACTGTTACCATATTTCCAGTATCTTGTACTACAGTTCCGTCTTCTGTTTCTCCAGTCGCATCCGTAACAGCAACTTCTGCATCTTTTTCTAAACGTGTATCACTATTGGCTCCATTTGGTTTGTTAGGAGCATTAGGTATAGCCTCGTCGAATCTTAAATTCTTAAGTTTTATCATAATCTCTTCTACCATTGAAGGCATGAATAAAGAATTCTCATACATTCCAGGTTGGCTATATCCTCTAAGATTTGCTAGAATCTTTTGAATTTGTGACACCAAAAGAGAATTCAAAACTTCTCTTTGTTGAAATTCTTTTAGTTGTCTAAATTCTGGAGTTATAATATTGTCTTCTTGATTTTTAGTTAGATAATTAATGTGCTGGGTAACTGATTCAGGAGTTGAGCCAGCAGCTGGATCTCGTCTATTGCCACTACTAATTCCATAATTTGAAAGAATTTTTTCAGCTAATTGTATATTCTCATTATCTAACGCAATAGCTAAATTCAAATATTCTTCAAATTTCATTTTACTAACAAGATCTTTTACCGTTTGTTCATCCAATTGGAAAATTTCTAAAATCGCTCTTTCGATATTATTTCCATATTGATCTAAATCCTCGTGTATAGAAGCAGTTATTTTTTTAAATGGATTAGGCACAGGTTTAGGTTCAGGTATGAATGATGCTTTACGAAACGCGCCAGAGCCACCTTTATCCTGAAGACTTCTCAAAAGTTCTTTAGGTTCTTTTCCACTGGCAATTTTATTGCCATGTATTGTAACATCAAAATCTAAGACTCTACCATCCATTGGATGTAAACGTAAAGTAACTACTTCATCTTTGCCGGGTTTATCATAGGATATTCTTCCACCAACAGCGCCGCCGCCTCTGGTTCTGTATCCCAATTTATTCAATACAAGTAAAAATTCATTCGGTCTATCCATTATCTTTTCCTTACATTAAGACGTTTTAGGCGCTTACTAGCAGGATTAATTCTCTTTGTTCTTTTTGCTTTTCTAGCTATACGACCACCCATTCTTGCTTTCATTCTCCGAAGATTTGCTCGCTTTTTAAGATCTGGTGGCGCAGTACATTGAGCTGGTTTGGCCACAATTCTGCCTTTTCGTCGTCCTGCAGTACAACGATATTTTTTGACAATTTTGTTGCCTCTTCGAGCCCATGCCATTTTAGCCGACTCAGCAAGAAATAATTCTTCAATTAACATAACTTAATATTTATCGTTTAATCCCTAGTCTTAACCCAGCTATTTAAATATTCTATTTTTTTACTGGTCCACGTCGTAAATAAAAACGGGAAAAAGGCATGAATTAAAGCAGTAAAGGTGCATATACAAAGACAAAAGCTAAATCTCAATGCGAACCACATGTGTCTGAGATATGTTTCGTTGACTGATGCGGGATGTTCAGTAAAAAATTTCATTTTAATTCCATTCACTAATTTTTAAATTTCGAGTCATTCTTCTAAAAGCTCGATGCGAACTGATATTTTTATTATCCATATCATCTAATTCGATATCAAATCTAGGAATATCACTTGGTGTTATTATAAAAGGGTACATATCGTTAGTTCTAAGTCCTTGATTTTCAAATGCAGCCATTATTGTTACATGTACTGCATCATATGCATGCCATATGTAAATATCTTTTTCAATGACAATACCTCTTACTCCATCTCCTAATTGAGATAAAAGATTTAAAAATTGTTCTTTATTTGGATTTTGAAAAACCACTACATCTTGTATTTTATGAATTTTATATTCAACCAGTTCTTTGACTTTCATAGTATTCCTTACAAAAAATTATTCTTTAATACGACAGTGTTTCTTAAAACTGTACCTATAGTATCAAATTGATTTGGATCCGTAACAACATCTGACGAATCTAACACTTCAGTACTATTTAAGTCTTGCGATAAATTGTCTTGGGTAACCCAAACGTCTTCATGCTCTGTTGCAAATTTTATGGAATAAACAATACCTGCATTCCCACTATAAGATGATCCAAATGCTGCATTTGTACTACTTGCTGGAATTGCATCATCTACATCAATTTGATTTCCAAGATCGACTGAGTTGATCATAATTGGTGTAGCTTTCTGAGAAACAACTTGAAGCAACGAATTTAGATTATTTTGTTTATCAAAACCAAAAGAATATGCAGCATCATCGGCATAAATTACGCCAAAAACAACAAAGCCTCCAACAGTTGAAATGTCAGCGGGGTCAATTCTCAGGTCAGATTTTAATCGAGCAAGAGGCATCGAAACATTAGTATTGTCACAGGGCACAATGGTTGTAATGGTGAAAAAGTCAATATTACCCGTAAGAAATTCACCAGGTGCAACTATATTATGGACTTTGACTGTCATTAATATTCCTTATTAATTATATTTATCTTTGGTAAATAAGTATATATTTGAAGGCGGCAAAATGTCAATAAGAAATTTTCTAGATTTAACCGAAAGCTTCATTCAGCTAAAAAAGAATATCGCTCAAGGAAAAGCTGATGTTGGAGGTCGCGGCGGTCTTTGGTCTAATACACCAATGACAGGTCTTGAAGTAACAATTCTTCCTGATAAAGCTTTTTTAGCTGATGGAGATAGTCTCTTTGGGCAGATAAATGCTCATTTCGATCCAAAAATTTGGAATACAAAAAAATTGGGATTGATATACACTGATCCATTATTTGAAAGACAAGTTAAAAGAATATTAAAAAACGCAGGATTTAAACGTTGGAATGACATTAACTATTCTGAGCAAGGAATGCAAGGAGATAATTATGTTAATTTTGATGTAGGAGATAAACTTGCTGCTGAGCTAGACAAAAAAGGTTTAATTGAAGTAGATTGGAGTTAATAGATGACTAAGTTTAAATATTTCGAAGTCGTATTAGATGACGCATTAGATTCGGCGGCAGCTGGAGAAGGATTTATTGATCCAAGAGAAGCAACAGATGCAGCATTTAGTGGAACATTGCCATCAACATTAGCATTGTCCCGTGACAAAGCAAGAGCAAATCTAAGATGGAAATTGATTGTCGACGCATTAAAGGAAAGTGGTGCTAACGATGTTATTGATATAGTGGTAACAGGTGGCACTCAAGACGCTCCTCCAACCGCTATAACTTTCAAAGCTGTTTATGAATCAGATAAGTTAGTTCAAGCATATGATTTAATTACTGACACGACTGGTGGAACATTATTTGGTCCAACTGGTCTTGGCGCAGGTGAAACAGAAATAAATGTAATTGAACGAGTAATTGCCAATGCATTATCCGAGCCTGTAACTAAAGCAAGATTTGTTTATGATCCAACATTGCTTGGTGGTAAAAATACAATTACAAAGAAATTTGAAGATCTAACCGCAACAAATTTGGCAACTGGAGCAACAGCGGTTATTAGACAAACCGATCTTGAAAGTCCATTTAGTGTGGCTTCAGCGGTAGTTGCAGTTGAAGGTACCACTGGTGGTTATGGTATAACTGATACAATAACCGTGACAGGTGGAACATCTTCCGTTGCAGCTATATTAGATATTGATGAAGTTATTCCTACTAATGGTTTAGATGAAACAGCTTATGGTGGTACTCCACCTGATGGTGATTTTGTTGCTGGCGCCAATTATACGGCTCTTGATGTAATTACATTAAATGATGGAACAACCGTCTTAGTTGATACAGTTAGTAGTGGTGCCATTACAGAATTTACAGTTGATAATTCGACTACACGTGTTGGTCAGGTAACTAATGCTGTTACTTTAACGCAGGCAAGTGTTAGTCCAACAGGTGGCACTGGGTTTACATTAACTTTAGATGATCTTCCTCAAGTACCACTTTCATTATCCATTAACACGGCAGGAATTTATACAGGTGCAGTAGGAGTAGCTCCGGCGGCACCAGCAGCAACCACAAGTAGTGGTATGGGCGCTAACGTAACAGTTGCTTTAATTTTTAGTGGAATAAATGTAAACGTAACACAATTAGATATTTAAGGATTTAAAAATGGCAGAATTTAAACATTTTAGAGTAGTGCTACCAGATGCTGTTGATACAAATACAGTTGGTGAAGGATTTATTGATTCAAGACGTAGTCGTGCATTTGCAGGATTGCCAACAACTCTTGCTTTATCACAAGACAAAGAACGAGCATTTGTAAGATGGGCAGCAATATTAGATGGATTAAAGGTTGATTCTAGTCCTGTTGGTGTTACCGATATTGTTCATACAGGTGGGAGCCAAGATAATGCTCCATCACAAATTGATTTTACAGTAACATATCTTGAAGAACAGGTAGTTTACATGTATGATTTGGTTGCTACTGACTCTCCAATTTATGGTCCAGCTTCTGTTGATCCTGAAAGTGTGATAACTGAAGTATTAGTAATTGAACGCATCATTGCTAATGCATTAGCTAGAGACAATGTTGATACTCCTGACGTCTTTGATCCAACAACAACTGTTCCATTTGGTTCTGATAATTCAGCTGTTGGAGTTAGAAGAGTTATTCAGATTGAAGATTTAACAGCCGCAGCATTAGGAACCGGCGCGACCGTACTTGCACGACGAGATAATATTGAGACAGTGGGCGCCTTTACAGTAACATTATTATAAGGGAGAATTTATGAGTAGTCTAGCAGCAGCATCTGACGTTATACCTGTTATATTTGGTGCAACAATTCCGGAGGCACGAGCAATTTTGAGTGCATCAGCAGGCACAGTTAATATAGTAACAGCAGCGGGTGAAACTCGCGTAGGTGTTCCTATTTTAGCAGGTATAACTCCTATCCGTATAGCCCAAGTTAATTCAGGCGGTACCATTGTAGTAGGTGATCTTTGGTTAGTTTACTAAATGTCTAATTCAATTGGTATTGGTATAGGGATGGGTGTCGGCGGTATCGGCATTGTTTCGGGAGGCGGAGGTGGTGGTTTCCCCGTGAACGCCGTCCATTTCGATGGGGCCAATGACTTCCTGCGACATAACGCGGTTTTGACCGGCAGTGTGGATAATTCTAATTTCTTGACTTCTATCTGGGTTAACCTTACTGGCGGTGCCGGGCTTCGCAATGTGTTTGCTCTTTGCACTAGTAGGGTGAGGTTGTTTCGCAATAATGCGAAGAAGTATCAGATCACGCTTGGAAACGGCTCCGTTAATTTCGTGAGTGTCGAAACCGATGAGCTGTATGACCATCTCTCAGCGAACCCCGGATGGCACCATATTCTGGTTGCCGCTCAGCTCACCGCCACCCCTGTATTTCATTTCTATATTGATGATATTGCAATTGCCATTACCTTCATCACTGGCCCTGATACGGGCACTATCACTTGGGTGGCCTCTGACCAGGGTATCGGCGCAACTCCGGTGACCGGAGCAGGCAAGCTCGATGCAGATGTATCTGAACTCTATGTCACGAACGAGTTTCTGGATATCTCTGTCGAAGCAAACCGACGGAAGTTCATCGACGCTTCCGGCAAGCCGGTGGACCTCGGTTCCGATGGTTCTATTCCAACCAGCACCGCCGCATTGGTTTTCCACTCTGGGGATACCGATGCTTGGCATACGAACAAGGGCTCCGGTGGTGGGTTTGTAGAGAACGGTGCTTTGACTGACGCAACCTCCAGCCCGAATGACTGATTATGGTGAAGGCACCTAAAGGCAATTAGATGTTCCTGGGATTTTTAGCACTTATCACATCTTTCTGTATTTCAGCAATTGCAATTTACTTTTCAGTTACTGGATGGGCAGCATTATTTGCGGCTGCCGCTGTTCCAGCAATGCTAATGTTTGGCTCCATTGAAATAGGCAAATTAGTTGCCGTAGCATTTTTGCATTGGCATTGGAAAGATATGGGACTACGTCTTAAATATCTCATTACGTCAATGATTCTAGTTGCAATGTTAATCACATCTGTTGGAATTTATGGATTCCTCGCCAAAGGACATTTAGATCAAGAAATCCCAGTTGATAGTGCCGTATTAAAAATTGAACGTATTGATAAACGGCTAGCTACAGAAGAAGAAGTTATTAGACGATTAGAAAATCGATTGAACCAACTTGATGCAACGATTCAAGTTTATATCGATAGAGAATATGTTACAAGAGGATTGAAAGCCCGAAATGCACAGAAGGAAGAGCGAGAATTAATTGACATTGGGATTAAGGATTCGTATAATATAATAGATAAGCTTGAAGAAGAGAAGCTGACCCATAATGAGAAAATTGGATCTATCCAAGCCAAACTTGGGCCAATAAAATACGTTACACAAATTTTGAGCGTAGAGAATAAGGACATGGCAGTTCAAATTGTCATTATAATGTCCATGTTCACTTTTGATCCCTTTGCTATTGCATTACTTCTAGCAGCAATGTGGAGTTTTAAACATGCGACGATTACAAAACAGACTAGGAAGAACATATTTCGTTTCGGCGAAGGATCCGGAGATGATGACGTACTCACAGAAAATACAATTTCCGAGGATCCCATTCGGACCGAAAGAGTTGAAGAAAATGAAGAGACCAACTCTGATGAGACCACCAAAAAACTGGAACCCGATAAACCTGTCTCGCCGAGGCCGGTAAAAAAAGTAGACCGTCACGGCGACTTAAAATGGCGAAAAAAATAAATGGCTGACAAATTAGTTATCTTCCGTTGTAGTTTCTGCGACAAATCTAGAGATAAAGTCAAAAAGTTAGTCGCATCTGGAAAAGATGTGTTCATCTGTGATGAATGTATTTTCCTTTGTGCTGATGCTTTGAAAAAAGAATTCTCTGATGAACGTCGTAAAAATCAAGTTGAAAATTTACCATATCCAGATGAAATTAAAAATTATTTAGATTATTATGTAATAGGTCAAGAACTAGCTAAAAGAGTTATTTCAGTTGGTGTGCACAATCATTATAAAAGACTAGCGTTATTAAAAGCAGACCCTGAACTTGAACTTGATAAATCTAATATTTTAATGTTAGGACCAACTGGGTGTGGAAAAACATTACTTCTTAAAACTATTGCAAAATTTCTAGATGTACCAATTGCTATTGCTGATGCAACAACATTGACTGAAGCAGGATATGTTGGTGAAGATGTAGAGAATATCCTTGTTAAATTACTTCAAGCAGCAGATTATAATGTTGAAGCTGCAGAACATGGTATCATCTATATCGATGAGATTGATAAGATAGCAAAAAAATCTGAGAACATGAGCATTACCCGTGATGTTAGTGGAGAAGGAGTGCAACAGGCATTATTGAAAATGGTTGAAGGAACAATTTGCGCTGTTCCACCTCAAGGCGGTAGGAAACATCCCAGCGTTGAATTTCTTCAAATTGATACATCTAATATTTTGTTTGTTGGTGGCGGAGCATTTATTGGCATTGAAAAAATTATTGAAAAACGTTCATCTATGTCCAAAAGTTCTATAGGATTTGGCTCTAAATTAAAAGAGAAAGATGCGGATCAAGATCATTTGTTATTAGCAGCACAACCAGAAGATTTTCGACGATTTGGAATGATTCCAGAATTTATTGGAAGATTTCCAGTCAGAGTTGCCTTGAGTAGTTTAAAAATTGAAGATATTATTAAAATTGCAACCGAACCAGTAAATTCGATTTCTAAACAATTCCATCGACTATTTGAATTTGATGGCATCGATATTGAATTCACTGAAGGTGCAATTAAAAAAATTGCTGAAAAATGCATTGTACATAAAACTGGTGCACGTGGTCTTCGATCCATTTTTGAAGATGTGCTGATGGATCTACAGTTTGATCTTAAAGAACTGAAAAAGAAGAATGTTCAAAAAATCATTTTCACAGAAGATGTGATTGATGAAAAAAAAGAACCAATGTTAATTTACATCGAAGAAGATGAAGTGGTTGACAAAAAATAATATTGGTCATACAATAATTAATGGATATGTTACGGGAAAAATTAATGGATATGTTATGGGAAGATATGAAGTCAGCGCCAAAGGACGGCGAACCATTTTTAGCATGGTATGAAAGTCAATTTGGACCTCCGTTTGGTACTATGAAATGGGAACCCGAACCAAAAGGAAATGGCGGTAGATTTCAGTCGATGACGATGGGAACGCAAACGAAGTGTGCTACACATTGGATGCGTCCTGACGCACCAAAAGTATGGGGCGATCCGGTTGGATATCGAAGTAGATTATTTGGTAATGAACCTGCGATTCGTCCAGCAGTAGATGGCTCGGGAAAACATGAGGAGAAGAAATAAAAATTGTGAAGAATCAATTTGTAGTTAATGATCAAATACGTTCTAGTCAAATTAGATTAATTGATGAGAACGGGATAAATTGTGGCATAGTAGTCACTCGTGACGCACTGAATCAAGCACATGATGTTGATTTAGATTTAGTGCAAATTTCGAATCAAAGTGAATATCCTGTCTGCAAAATTTTAGATTATGGAAAGTTTCGTTATGATCAATCTAAAAAGCAGAAAGAATCCATTAAAAAGTCAAAGGCAGGTGCAATAGATACTAAAGAGATTTGGTTTCGACCTGTTACTGACGTTCATGATATTGAAATTAAAACTAATAAAATCCGTAAGTTTTTAGAAAAAGGCAATAGGATAAAGATTGGTATTAAGTTCCGAGGAAGAGAAAGATCTCGAATAGAAGAATCCAAGCCAATGCTAGAAAATATTGTTAAGAGCCTTGGCGAGATAACTATTGTGCAACAAACTAGAATTCAAGGTAATACGATAGTAGCAATTGTTGCGCCTGGAAAATGAGTTGATTAGAATTTTGATTATTTGTTTAAATTGCCAATTAAAAAATTGGTGTATGGATAGCTGTAACATCTATCCACAAGAATGTTAGAGGTGTATTATGAGCTCTCGAGCACACGATAGATATACTCAAGAGAATTTAATTAAATTAGGCATCAAAAAGCGTGGGATGTCTATTATTGTCAAAAATAATGACATTAACGGTGCGATTGGTGCTTTAAAGAGAGTAGCAAAACGAGAATCTCTTTTGAAAGATATTAGGCGTCACTCATATCACATTACAAAAGGTGCAAGAGATAGGCGTCGAAAGAATGAAGCAGTTCGACGACAACGTAAAGCTCTATTAGAACCAACGGATTAACTGTATCTTATTGATGGATTATGAATATGACATTTGATGATTTTATTGAATATTGTGAAATCGATCCAAAAATTTTATTTATAGTTGATACTAAATTTGAGTTAGAATGGAAAAGAAAACATGTTGATTGGGCACAATATGTTGCTAATATGTCACTTAATGACGACTGGCAGAGTGTAGCAAAATGGTGTAAGAATAATTTAACAGGACGGGTTGACTTATGTACTCCAGTATATTTTGAATTAGAAGAAGATTTAATTTTATTCTTATTGAAATGGGGGTAAATTTTATTCATGATAAATAAACAATGTGCGGCCATAGTTCAATGGTAGAACCTCAGGTTTCCACCCTGAAGATGGGGGTTCGAGCCCCCCTGGCCGCTCCAACTTCGAGACATATTGAATTTGAATTGATATCCAGCCATCACCCGGTCTCCGGAATAAGATCTCCATTAACAGACCGATACCATATTATTCCAGTATATGCTATAAAAGCAAATACTTTAAAACATAAAAATAATATGGAATGGATTGAAGAGAGTTTAACTGAAACTTGGTCATGGTTTTCATTTGGAGGATATCCTGATCCTGGAATTACTTATTGTTTCAAAAGAAAAGAAGATGCTGGAATGTTTACATTGTGTAGATGCGCTTCGACAGATGGTTTAAACAGTATCAAATATCATGAAAGGCTATCGGACCTTGCTCAGTGATCGGTTCCACATGGAAAATAATGGAAAGAGAACTAATATTCAGTGCTACCAAAAAAGATTTCAAACTTGATTGGTTTAGCGGCACAGGTGCAGGTGGACAGCATCGTAATAAACACAAAAATTGTGTAAGGATCACTCATATACCTACTGGTTTGACTACACAATGTCAAGAGTTCAAAGAACGTCCTCAAAATCAAAAAATTGCATTTAAAAAATTAGCATCTATGGTGGTGGCAAATTATCTCAACAAGCGTAAACATCAAGCCCAGGACCGATATACAAAGGTTAATGAAGTTATTCGTACTTATCATGAGCCTAACAATCAAGTCAAAGATCACGCCTCCGGTTTTACACAAACTTATGATCACGTTGTCAAAAAGAATAATATTGAAGATATGGTTCAAGCACGTTTTGAGAAGAAAATAAATGAATAAAAAAGATTTAGAAAAATTTAAAAAAGCTTCAGCAGCATATACGAAAAAGGTTTGCAAAACTAAAGAAACTGCTCGTCAAGCTTTAATTGATATGGGTCTTTTGACAAAAGACGGAAAGCTTCATAAAAATTACGGCGGCCCCAACGATAAATAATTACGTTATGACTGACCGACGTGATACATCTTTTAATTTAAGCAAATTACAAACCATAGTTACCTTGCTAGTTGGTATTGGCACCATTCTTGGAGGGCTATGGTTTACTCTCGATTACTTTTATGTGTCACGAACAGAATTAACAGCATTTGCTATAGCTGATCAAAAAAATAATGAAGTAACGTTATCTAAATTATCTGAACTTGAATCCAGTGTGCTATCATTAACTAGAATTTTCCTCAGAGGTGAAATTAAAGCTTTGGATCGATCAATTGAATCTCTTGAAGCTATGGAAAGAACTGACATTGAGGATGAATATCTCAGATCACTTAAAGAGGATCGAACTGATTTGAAAGATCAATTGGATGGGCTATGAGATTAGCTATATTTGCGTTAATTTTACTTTTCCCAATCACTGCATTTGCTGAAGAGGCGCCAAAGCAGCCTTGGTACCAACAATATCAGCAACAGGTTTCAAAGGAATCGGATAAGAAGCTCAAGAAAATCCGTAAATCTCTTAAGGATTTAGAGCGTAGATTAGAGCAACGCGGAACCCGTCAACAGCAAGAACCACGATATCCCACCAAAAAATAAGGTTGACTTTTCTTAGATTGATGCTATAATATACGGGTAATTGAGGACAACGAAATGAACATCTACCGACATGTCAAGAACGGGCGGCTTTATACCCTAGAAAAGGTATCCCCGAGGGCGTATACTGGAAGTTGGGTTGAAGCAACTCCATACAACCACAAAGTGAAGGTTTATCCTCGCAAGAAGCACGTTGATTTTGAGGAATTCACCCTAGTCGCTGTCGGCGCCGTAAGATACGGTTGACTTCCTTTAGGATTGATGTTATAATACGCAGGCAATTGAGGTACAGCGAATGAAGACGCATACCAATATCGTTCCCAGGCCGTCCAGGCGGGGTGGCGTTGTTACTGAGTTCATTAACGATCGTGGCACCTGGAACGCTGATATTGTTCTAGGTAAGTCCATTCGCATTTACGGGACTCTTAAGACGTATGTCAAAAACGTTTGGACCCGACGTGGTCGAGAAAACGTTTACGAGGACGTCCCGTTCGATCGGACGTTTGTAATTAGCGAGTTTGCAGAATACGACTCCTGGAACTTGTCCTATTACGGTCCGATCACGAAGATCTCGGCCAATTCGGTTACGATCGCGGACAAGAATTTTTCGTCGGATCGTAAAAAGCGTCTAGATTTATACACTTTCATCTCGCGGAATGTGAATTTCAATCATATTCGAGCCAATGAGAAGAATGCAGAGGAGATGATGTACCTGTAATGGATGGATTTTTAATCTTTGTACTCATAATTATCGTATGCTTGTTGACCGCTACGGCGAATATTTTCATTTCAGAATTTCACCGCCGGCCTTGGCGGCGCTGACTTCCGCGCCATATTTGATTTGGCGCAATAACAAGGATATGGAGGACAATGACTAAGAAAACTGAAATTGATATCCGATTCCCTACAGATGGGACAGCTAAGATCGTCGAGACTGTCGTAATCGAAAACCTTGACGCATATGGGTTGACCGGCGATATTGAGCTTGTTATCAAGCAACTTCAAGACCTTCTCGAAGAAGGCAAAGAACAAGGTCTAACGAACATTCGACTTGATGGTGACTATTATACCTCTGGGTATATTGGTGAGACGGAAAAATTTTGGCGCACAGAAGTAAAGGGTGATAAGAATGTCGTCTGATAAAGTAGCTGCCAAAGGGAATGCGTTTCTCAAGGCTGTAATTGAGAGCGACGACTACAATATTACTCACGCCAACCAAATCATGGAGCTTATCAAAGTTCATGTGTCTGAGCAGTTGGCGAATGACATGTTATATCAGCTTTTGGTAGATTCCTTTGATGAGGAAGGTACGCACAAAATCAGGATTATGGATTGCGGTACGAAGTTCATTTGTTGTATCAAGCTTGTTCGGCAGTTCACTGGCTTCGGTCTGAAAGAAGCTAAGGACGTTTGCGATAAGGTTAGGTGCGGTAATCCTCAAACAATTAATATTGGCAGACATCGGCCTGACGGTACAGCAGTTGATATCCAGGAAGCTAGGAAACTTTTTCGCGACGATGGAGTAGTAATTGCATGATTTGGAAAATTTTTGCCAATGCTTTCGTCATTTATATGTCGATTGCTTTCTTCTACACTAAGCTCCATTATATTGTAGCTAACTTTTTTGGAGAAGAACATGCTTTTTGGTCCTTTCCAATATTCATCATAATTATGATATTAGTATCATGGTGTATTTGGCAGATTAATATTGACCTTTTTTTTCAAAGATTGTATAAATAACTATGACAATGCCTTTAAAGGGTTGTCGAAATTTGCGACATTAGGTCGCATCTCGCTTATTATAAGGAGAAGCAAATGCAGAATCAACATAACCGTATACTTTCAATGACTATTCCAACCAATTTAGAAAAAATGTTTGAGCAATGCAATCGTGAAATGATTGGTGCTGAGAGACAATTCAGTCGTTATTTCAATGACTCACCTTTGAATCCTTCAAACTATCCTCCATACAATATTCAAAAACTTAATGATGATGAGTATGCAATTACAATTGCAATTGCAGGATTTGCAAAAGAGAATGTTGAAATTACGTTAGAGGATAATCTTTTAACTATTGCTGGTGAACAGGAATGTGAAGACAAATTAGATGAATCAACTTATCTCTATCGAGGAATTGCAAATAGAGACTTCAAAGTTCGATTTACTTTGGGAGAGTACATTGAAGTTAACGGAGCTACATTTGAGAATGGTTTATTGAATCTTTCTCTTATGCGAAAAGTTCCTGATGCAAAGAAACCAAAAACAATAAAAATCAAATAAGGATTAGCCCATCGTGAAAAAAACATTTCCAGTTTCTTGGAGTCAATTACATAATGATGCACGTCAGTTGGCTGAACGTGTAGATCATAAAGAGTGGATTGGAATAATTGCTATTACTCGCGGTGGGTTAATACCTACGTCTATTATTGCAACTGAATTAAATATTAGGATGATTGATACACTTTGTATCTCTAGTTATGTTCCAGTTAGATGGGAATTCCAAAGGCAAGGCAACCTTGTAATTTTGAAGGGCGAAGAAGCCAGTAATATATATGGGGATGGTAAAGATTGGTTATTAATTGACGATCTGGTTGATAGTGGTCAGACTGCTAGAGTGGCACGAGATCTCCTACCTGAGGCGTATTTTGCTACGCTTTATGCCAAACCGAATGGCAAAGCAACAGTTGATACGTTCATTACCGAAGTTCCTCAAGATACATGGGTTGTCTTTCCTTGGGAAGCTCCTTGACTTTTCTTGATAAAAATTGTACTATATTAGTTGAAATGGGATGAGAGGTTAAGATGTCAGGATCAGAAACTGAAGTTCTAGAGAGAATTGAAGTTCAAGAACCAAAGTTATTTAACGTTGTTCTTTTGAATGACGATGCGACACCAATGCCGTTTGTTGTGCAAATTCTTATTGAAATTTTTGATCATACTTCAAAATCAGCTTTTGATATTATGATGCAAATACATCAAAAAGAATCTGGCATTGCTGGAACATATTACAAAGAAATTGCACTTCAAAAAGAAATAGATGTTATTCGCGTTTCGCGAGAGTATGGGTATCCTTTGCAATGCAAAGTAGAAAAAGCGTGAAATTTAAAATTAAAGATAAAGCTAAAATTTTATTGGAAAATCATCGTAGAGTTGATGTGACTGTTACGACGAATTTAAGTAAATACAAAGGCAAAACATATAGACTTACTGATGCCACTTGGCGTGCTCGTGTTCGTGTAGATAAAAAAAGAGCACCACGAAATTCTATCGTTTATTATTATTGGGACGCGATCAAACTTACAAATGCTTCAGAAGCGAAATTTAAAGCTTTCAAAAAGAATATCAGATCTCCCCAACACGATTTTCTTGGGAAAGAAATATTTCCCAATGATATATTATTTCTCAATGGTAGTTTATATAAAGTTGAATTTTGTACCGGTCATTTTTTATATCTGACTGAGCATATGACCGATCTTGGTGAATTTCCACGGTATAGAAATTATGATGTGTTAGAAGGATTCAATACTGGTATGTTCATGATGGCCGGCGCAGAAGGACAGTATTGGAGAGCAGGGACACAAGATTCGAGTCAATTTTTTCTTGTTGATAATCCGTTAGATCTTTTAAGGATATGACAATGATTGGTGATGGATGGCGAGATGGTGCAGGCTATTTAGTACGAATAGATTGGTCTCAGACCGACCACAATACTATTTTGTTAAAGGTTCAAAAACTCGTGAAGAAGCAATAGCCGCAGTTAAAAAAGGATGTAATTGTCCAAGAATATCCATAGCCGGCTATGTCGATCAAATTAAGGAAATTGAATGAGAATAGATGAAGATGTAAAACTAGATTTTAAAGATGTTTTGATTAGACCAAAGCGATCCACTTTAACAAGTCGTAGTGATGTTGATCTTGAGAAGGCTTATAATTTTCCAATTTCAGGAAAAACTTTTAAAGGCATTCCAATTATTGCGTCTAATATGAGTCATACTGGGACATTTGAAATGTGTTCTGTATTGGAACAATATGGAATGTTAACTGCATTGCATAAACATTATTCTCTAAGAGGGTTACAAGAATATAATAACAAACATACAGGACTTTTTAATTTTTACAGCATGGGTATTACTACAAATGATTGGGATAAATTATCTGCATTCATAAACATGAATGAAACAAGCCAATTAAAAATTTGCATTGATGTGGCAAATGGATATCAAGAAGTGTTTGTTGATTTTGTAAAAAAAGTAAGAGACTCATATCCTCAAGCAACTATTATGGCGGGCAATATAGTTACAGGAGAAATGGTTGAGCATTTAATTCTTTCAGGTGCTGATATTGTTAAGGTTGGGATTGGTCCTGGTAGTGTTTGTACAACAAGGATTAAAACTGGAGTTGGATATCCTCAACTTAGTTCTATTATAGAGTGCGCTGATTCTGCACATGGTCTGAAAGGTCTGATATGTGCAGATGGTGGATGTACGATGCCCGGCGACGTTGCGAAAGCATTTGGCGCTGGCGCTGATTTTGTAATGATTGGTGGAATGTTAGCTGGGCATGATGAATGTGATGGCGAAATTATTCAGGATCATGAATTTATCCTTAGTGATATTGGAGGTAAATCTGTCCCAATTGAACGTATCACACAAAAAATGAAATTTTACGGCATGTCATCTGATACTGCTATGGAAGAATACTATGGCAAGGTTGAAGAATATCGTGCAAGCGAAGGCAAAACTGTAGAAGTTCCATATAAAGGTCCG
>SDBV01001813.1_pt1 | contig 31932 bp, 23 predicted proteins | sample 2277081 | NCBI WGS metagenome assembly SDBV01 (sample SAMN10402039, study PRJNA504765) | marine sediment metagenome | isolation source: marine sediment core GS10_PC15, 223 cmbsf | place: Arctic Ocean: Southern Knipovich Ridge | collected 2010 | reverse complement strand
TAACTCCTTATATTATAAGGAATTATTTTTATGGATAAAGAAAAAGCAGCTAAAACGAACCAAATATGCTATAATCTATTCATGCCAAAAATGACCGCTTTAATGGAGCAATATGAAAAGGAGAATCCCAGGAAACACGCAATTTGGGAAGGATTGGTCACAGAGCAATTTAAAATCTGGAAAGCGATAAAACTAGATCCTTCCTATAACCCTCGCTATCTATATGAGGGCAAGGATGGATTTAAAATTGTGAGAAAATCATGGGTAGCTTATTATTATAAAATCATAAAAACAGCCATAGAACGGTATGGCCTCTCTGAAAATCCTGACTGGAATAAACTAGAACAAATAGGAAAAGTAATATTTGATTACATGAACAGGCCAACTTTCAGAATAGGATATCCCGTATATTGTGAAGCAGAACACCATTTTGATATAACCAAAATTGCTGGGTACCTGCCTTCGATGAACGAGCAAAACCTTAAATCTGATAAGGATTATCTCGATTTCTGTAATAAAGTTATGGAGCGATTAAAAAAAGCGGATTTTGATGATTATGTTCGCATGATGTCGCATTAACCTCTGAAATAAAGTGAATTAACTCTTTGAGGAGAAATATACCAGGATAGCCAAAACGATATCAAATTAAATACTACTCAAACCGTTCTTTTAATGAATCAAAATCCCGTTTTCCATGAATTATTCCAATTATTTTTATATTATTATTATCAATAAAATAAATAATACGATAGCTATATAAAAATATTTCTCGAAATAATTCATTTGATATTTCTGGAATAATTCTTCCAATTTTCGGAAATGAGCTTAGTTTATCAGCCTGCTTTATTATTTTTGAAATTACTGTTTTTGCATAATGGAGTGAATCTCGTTCGATATAATTTCCAATTGATACTAAATCTTCTACTGCTTCAGGAGACCATATTATTCGATGAGCCACTTACTGAACCTTTTTTTTACTTCCTTATTATCTATCCAGCCCTCTTCATCACCACGTTGTATTCCTTTTTCAATTTTCTCTAAAACATAAAGATGATACTGTATATCCTCCAAAGTTACATTATCTGGAAGTTTGTTCAGTAGATTTTGAACATCGGTTTTTGCAGTTGCCATATGATTCTCCTACAATAAATATATATCTTATTTAAATATTTTTAAAGACTTTGTTTTATAAAATAAATAATTCTTAAGTAGCCAAATAAGTAGCCAGAACAGAGAAAAGCCAGAATATATAGCGATAAACTTAGAATAACTAACTTTTTATATTATATCTAATTAGATATACCATGATATACAGAGATATACAGGAATATGGCTTTTTTAAATGCAAATTCATATATATTTCTCAGCAATTTGAGTAGTTTTTTCATCTTTACATAAATCCAAACTAATTTTCCACAGCTTATCCTGTAATTCCTTATCAAATACGACTTTATCTTGCTTCATCTCAAGGAACTTTTCCTTCTTCCATGTGATAAGTTTTCCAGATTTCTTTAAACTTTCTTCCTGATTTTCAGTGAACAAAGGAGACATAATCATTCCACATTTCTCAATTGAAATAAATGTACCAAAAAATTTCATCAACTTAGCCATTGTTTTCATAAAAAATGGAATAATATTAATTTGATTGGTCCACACAGTCTTCGCTATTTGAAATCCAATAAAAGACACTTTCGAGCCTTTTATATTCCTGCACAAATTATGCAAACGAACACAAAACATTCTTTTGGCGACCATTGCTTGAAGAATGCCATTTTCATAACCCCATTTTTTCTTCATTTGCATGTCGTCCCAAAATATTTCACCCCCCTCAACTACATTGAAAATCACTCTTCCTCCGTTCTCAGATTTTTCCAACAAGTCCAATAAATTTAAAGTCAACATAAATTGCGATAAATAATTCACCTGGAAATGCGGATCCATCCCATCTTCAGTTTCTACACGTTTGGCAGCGTAACCCAGGCCGGCATTTATAAATAAACCGTCCAGAAACTCATGTTTACTATGAATCTCTTTGATTGCATTTCGAACATCACTGAATTTAGTAAGATCACATAAAACGATCGAAATCTTTTTGTTTTTGGTAATTAGTTCAAGTTCTTTGATTGTAGCCTCACCGAGTTCTCTGGATCTGCATAAAATGATAATTTCATGAATTAAGTTGTCACTTCCAGCTATGATTTTCGCAACTCCTTTTCCCATTCCATTGGTACCTCCTGTCACTAATACCTTCATTTTCGAAACCTCCTTTAACTGATAGAAAAACTATATTCTGCCTCACTCACAATGTCAAATGAAATTCGAATTCTACAGCAATTATAAATTAGACGCGGAGTTACAGGATTAATGCAGATTAAATTAAACTTAAAACAAATAATATAAAAAATCCTTTTAAATCATGTATGTCTGATTATGTAAATATTTAAATTTTATTAAAAAAAATTATTAGAATCCATATTTATAATTGCTGGATATATCAGTCGAGAGCTTGATTTTGAATTTAAAAACCGCTATCATTTAGGAGCATGACTGAATTATCTCAAACATTTAATCTACGGAATCTATTATATCCGAAGTGTCCATACAATAATTCAGTAGTTATATTGATTTTAAGGATTGGAGTTATAGCTCTTGGCACCTTTGGACTCAGTTTTCTTAATCTATGTGTTGCTAAGGTGTATTTAGTTTATTCTATTGTATTTAACTTATTAGTCTGGCCTATTATTCATTGTCAATATTGTTATTACAAAGTAAAAAAAACTACCTTAGATAATGAGAACGGGAAGATTGTTCAAAACCTCTTACCGATAGATGAATGGAAAAAGTATACCTGCCAAAACACATTAAATGCGGGAAAACATGGGGATCCCCCAATTTAATGATGCTTTGCCTTGGACCTATTTTGCTAATTATCCTTTCGTTATTTATGAGTTTTTCAATAATTGCTTTGCTATCTTTAATGGGATTTATAGCTCTGCTGGCGGTATTTGGGATTTATATGAGGCGAAAAGTTTGCCCAACATGTGCATTTATGAAAGAATGTCATGCTGCTTTTTAAAATAAAATAATTAAAAAAGGAGAAAAATAATGAAAGCAATTGTATGTACAAAATACGGCCCACCGGATGTGCTTAAACTGGTAGAAGTAGCAAAACCTGTTCCCGGGGACAATGAAGTGCTTATAAAAATATATGCTGCAACGGTAACAACAGCTGACTATAGAATACGAGGCTGCATATTTCCTGCATCAGTATCTTTCTTCCTGCGCTTAATGTTAGGTTTCACAAAACCAAGAAAATCCATACTTGGGATGGAAATATCCGGAAAAATTGAAACAGTGGGGAAAAAGGTAACATCCTTTACAAAAGGTGACCAGGTTTTTGGATTTACCGGAATGAATTTTGGTGCTTATGCAGAATATACATGTCTGCCTGAAAAAGCGATACTTGCAATAAAGCCGGCTAATATAACTTATGAAGAAGCTGCAGCTGTTTTTTTTGGCGGGCATACAGCATTATTTTTCCTTAAAGAAAAAGGAAATATTCAGAAAGGACAAAAAATCCTTATCTATGGAGCTTCCGGATGTGTGGGTAGTACTGCGGTACAGCTTGCCAGGTATTATGGGGCAGAAGTTACCGGAGTATGTAGTACTTCGAATTTAGAAATGGTGAAATCTATTGGAGCCGATAAGGTAATTGATTACACTAAAGAGGATTTTTCGGAAAAAGGAGTGCTTTATGATATTATCTTTGATGCTGTTGGAAAAGCATCAATCTCAAAGTGCAGGAAAGCACTGGCTCCAAACGGTAAATACTTAAACGTTATGAAGGGAAATCCAAAGGAACGAAAAGAAGATTTACTTTTTTTTAAGGAGCTTATTGAGGCAGGAAAGTTAAAACCGGTCATCGATAGATGCTATCCTCTGGAAAAAACTGCAGAGGCTCATACATATGCGCAAAAGGGACATAAAAAGGGAAATGTAGTAATAACTGTGGTACCTGACAACAAAATATAACATATTAGCATATGTATTATTAAAACTAATTCGGTGAAATCTGATACAATGATAAAGAAAGAAGGATTTAAGGTTCTTTTGGAAAATCTGGGAATAGTTGACATGGAACGATTTAGCGCTTTGATTAATAGAGAAAAGCTGGATTATACAACCTGGAGAAAAAACCTTTTTTGAAGATATGACTTTCGATGATTTAGCAAAAAGGACCGATGGATAAATACTTATCGAGGCAGGATGCCGTAAGCCCGGTGTAAATTCGTGTCAAGTTATTTTGACAACAGGATTGGGTGGAAATTCAAAAACAGGTAATATCTGCATCCTAATAATGAAAAACCTGTTCTTGAAATCGCACCCTATCATTTATTAAACTTGCAATTACTCAGATTTGCGTATTATAATAATTAGTATAAACAATCTGGAGTTATAATGAATATAAAGGATATATTTTCAAGTAAGAGCTTAGAGGCAAAGAAAACTCGGATTGCGTTTCTGGCAGGTATGATGACTGCAGATGGTAAAATAGACGAGAAAGAACAAGCATTTTTACGAAGGAAAGCCATTAAAATAGGACTTTCATCGGACGAAGTAAAAAAAATAATAAATGATTCATTATTCGGAAATTTTGAACCTGAAGTGCCGGAAGATCCGGAAGAAAGATACACACTGTTAATAGATTTAGTAATCATGATGCTGATTGACGGCCATATAGACGATAAAGAAATGGATTTATGCAGGTCAAAATGTGTTTCATTAGGCTTTTCGGAAAACATTATTCCAATAATGATAGACATAATAACTCAAGCTAATGATAAGGGATTGTCATATAATGAGTGTATAAAGCTTTTAGATGATATGGTTGAAGATAATTGAATGTCTTCAGCATTTATTCCTTGATTAGAATAAAAACTTATTGTACTAACTATTATTGATTTTTCTAAAAACCACTTTACAATTGTTATTCCCACTCTACTGTGGCAGGAGGTTTTGAAGTTATATCGTATATTATTAAGTCTATTTCCTTAAAGTCTTTTTCTATCGAATTACTGAGTGCAGTTACTGTATTTAAAGGTACATCCTCGCCTATTAAAGCAGGCCTTCCTGTCATATAGTCATTGGTTATAAATGTCCTTATTGCAATAGAGTATTTTTTCTCTTCAGATTCAGTATGCATTGGCAGGAGTACAGCAAAAACCTGGCTCATAGGAGGTTTTTCGAGTGCTTCACGCACATATGCATCTATGTTCCTTAATAATTCTATTCCAACTTCTGAGATTGCTTCAGGATTTGTAATTATATTGATGTCAATAGTATTTTTATTTAAAACATAAGCTACCCGGTTTATAAAATTAAGGTTATTCGGGATAAATGTTCCAATTTTAAAAATACTGTTCCAGTCCTGTTCTGTTTTATCACTATAAAGAATAGATAAATATCTGTGGCTTCTATTGTCACCCTGAACCCCGACTGTTTTTAAAGGTACTATGGAGCCTGTAATTTGATTTTCATCTGCGCCGGAACTTTTTAAAATATCTCTAAACTTTTTATCCTGATCTTCTGTAATTATAGTTTTACCTGCATTACAAATATAACGTATCGCAAGTCCCGGTCCTGGAAAAGGCGGGCGGGACGCAATTTTTTCTTCTATTCCAAGGTTCCTCGCAATTTTCCTGACTTCATCTTTATGCCAGTCCCAATTGGTTTCTACTATTCTACCATGTTTCCTGACCTGCCTTATAATATCAACATCATTGTGATGAGTCTTAATCTTTTGCGCATAACTGCTTACATCCGGATTACCACTTTCTATTAAATCGGGACGCAAAGTCCCCTGCGCAAGAAATATTTCATCAAAATCAAGCCCCAAATCTTTTGCTTTTTCTTTAACAACTTCTACAAAGAAATTTCCAATTATCCTACGTTTTTCTTCAGGATCAAAAGTATTTACTAAAGGCCCGAGTATTTCATCATTTTCTTTTATTTTCTTGTAAAAAAAACTGTCTTTAGCGTTTACACGGATAATATTTTTTAAACCTAAACTTTTAAGATTTTTACATATCATGTCACTTTCATTTTTTCTCATAAGGCCATGATCTACATGAATTGCATATATCTGCTCCGGTTTTAACGCTTTAACTAAAAGAACAGCAGTTACTGCGGAATCTACACCACCGCTTACAAGTACTATTATCTTATTATCTCCGACCTGTTCTTTTATTTTATTTATAGATGATTCTATTCTGCTTTTAAGAATATAATTACCTTTTAATTTACAGATCTTTTTTAAGAAAGTATTAAGCATTTTTCTGCCGTTTTCCGTAAGGTCGACTTCCGGATGAAACTGAACACCATATAGTGATCTGTCTGTATTATAAATACATGCAGCGATACCTTCAGAAACAGCTCCGATTTTAAAGCCCTGTGCAAGATTCTTTACAGAATCTCCGTGGCTCATTAAGACTTTCTGTTTTTCTTTAAGGCCGTCAAATAAAAGACAGTCTGAATCAATTTCTATAACAGTCTCACCGTATTCCTGCTTAACACCAGGTTTTACTTTACCGCCAAAATGGCTGTTTAACAGATGCATCCCGTAGCATATTCCTAAAACAGGTATATCTAAATTGAATATATTGCTGTCGTATTTTAGTTTTTCTAAAGACCATACACTACCCGGGCCTCCGGACAATATAATTCCTTGGTAGCCTTCTAATTCTTCAGCCTTGATTCCTATTGGAAATATTTCGGATCTAACAAAAAATTCGCGGACACGCCTGTCTATAACCTTTGTATACTGGCCTCCGCAGTCTAGTATTGCGATTTTATCTATATCTTTTTTCAAGATTGATTTTCCTTAAATTTTTTATAGTTTATCAGAAATATCAGACATAATTTTTCTATATTTATTTCCAAGCTTAACTGATTTTTCCGATGCAATACCTGAATACATCTCCGGTTTACTGAATAGCTCTTCTATTTCTTTGTTGATATTCTGCTTTAGCTGGGTTTTAATCTTTTCCCATATTTCTTTTTCTTCTTTTAAAATATCAATTAAAGGTTTTTTATATTTCTCAGCTTTTAATGTTAATTTTCTAACAATTTCGTGGCCCTCTTTTTCCCCTGCAAGGGAAATAAGAATATAAACTGCTTCCGCAAGTATCAATCCGCCTGTACCGGAAATATTGACTTTCATTTTTTCTTCATGAACTTTTAATGAAGCCACTACTTTATTCATCCTGTTAGCTGCAGCAGAAAAACCGGTTAGGTATTCTGTAATAAAACGAAGTGAGGCTGAGTTAGTTAAATCTCTTTGATGTTCGGAAATCTGGTCCATAAAAAAAGTGATAACCCTTGGTGAATAAGCTTTCCATAAGCTTTTTACATGCTCACTATTCCATGGATTTCTTTTCTGAGGCATAGTAGATGAACCTACTTGTGCGGAAGTAAACATTTCTGTTATTTCCCTTATTTCAGAACGCTGCAGATTCCTGAAATCATCAGCAATATTTGCAATTATTCCAAATGCAAGATTAATTTCTAATAAAAGGCCTATTAAGTATTCTGCTTCTACAAGCTGCGTAGAATGCTCAGAGGCTTTTAGTCCCAGGCGTGAAAGAAATGATTTTTCGAGTTGTTCAGGATCTTTAACGATAATACTTGTTGCATTGTATGCACCTACAGCACCTGATAGTTTTCCTCGGAGGTTAGTAGATTTTTCTTCAATTCTCATAATAGATTTTCCCAGCCTGGAAACATATTCTGCCATTGCAAAACCAAATGTAATGGGAACTGCATGCTGGCCGTGGGTTCTGCCTACTTGTGGAGTATTTGCTTCTTTAATTGATAGCTCGATTAAATTATTTTCAAGAGTAATAATAAGAGGCAGAATAACCTTCCGTACCGAATCTCTGATTCTTAAAGCAAAAGAAGTATCAAGAATATCTACTGATGTTGCACCCAGGTGTACTAAATGGCTTATTTCCTGGGGAACTTTTCTTTTAATTACATTAACCAGCGCTCTTATATTATGTTGCGTCTTCTGTTCTTCTAAATAGACTTCTTCTGGTGTAATTTTTTTAGAAATATATTCGATATTTCTTAATAATTCACTTTTATTCTTTATATTATCCATTTCCATTACAAGGCAGGACAAAAGAGCAATTTCTGTTTTTACGCAGTATTTAATTGTAGATTCTTCACTTAAATATAATGCCAGTTTATCAAATAACTCTCTATTTGCAAGATAATATCTATGATCTAAAGGTGAAATATTAAGGAATATATTTTTCTTTTCCATAGATAGATTAATAATCTTATTTTCAAAAAGTGTAAAGGGAGTATGAATAATTAATGAAATAATATAGTATATTACAAAGAATATGGAAAATACTAATTACACAAAGCTTTACAAAAGGGCTGTAAATGCAGGTATAAAAAGAGATTATAAAAAAGCAGTTAATCTACTTACTGAAATTTTGACTAATACGGATGAGTTCCCGCATGCGCTTCTTTATCTTGGCAGGAGTTACCATGCTCTGGGAGAATATAAAAAGGCAATTCCAATTTATGAGTCTTATATTAAATCACAAAAAAATAGAGAGGCGGGACATTTTTTTCTTGGACGCGCATACCTTGCTACCGGACAATACAAGCGGGCAATTATAAATTTAAGGTTAGTTTTAAAAAAAAATCAGGATTTTCTTCCTGCATTAAGCTTGTTGGCGATTATATTTTTAAAATTACGTAAACCGAACTTATCTGTTTCATACTTCCGTAAAGCAATTAAGTTAGATCCGGGAAACAAGCGCCTGTTTAATGGGTATCTGAACGCATTATTAATAAAAGCAATCAGATTATTTCATAAAAATGAATTATTTAAATCTGAATCTGTTTTTAAATTTATTGTAGAAAAAAGAGGCAACAATATATTACCTCATTTATATCTTGCAAGAATATATAAAGAAATAGATCAGGATAAACTCAGCCTCTATCATTATAATATTGCCTCGGAATTATCACCAAAAGACTCTGTAATCCCTGTTTTAAAGGCAATACAGCACCTAAGGCTAGGTGATTCAGAAGCTGCTTTTAAAGAATTAAGACAATCCTCAATTTTATCAAATGATCAGTACCCTATAAATGCAGATCCGGAACTGCTGATTAAATTTGCTGCTTTTTCATTATTTAAACAGAAGCGCTATAAAGAAGCTATATTTATTGCTAAAAGAATATTAAAAGTTAATTATAAAGATCATGAAATGCACGGTATTATTGCGGAAGCATATTTAACTTTAGGTGAATTTGAAAAGGCAAAAAATCATTTTACGCGCTGTATAGAAATTGAAGGGAAAAAGATGGAATATTATCGTGGTCTTGCATTTACTCTATGGGAATTAAAAGAAATAAAGAAGCTTTATTATACTGTAAACAAAATAAAGAAATTAGATCCAAAAGATACTGCAGGTCACTATTTTAACACATTATGCCTTTCTGAGATTGGTGAGTCATTAGAAGAAATTATAACTATGCTTCAAAATGAAATAAGGGCTTATGGGCCGGATTTCAATTTGATGTTTGCATTAGGAAAATCATATTTAAAAGCTTCTCTTCCTGAGCTTTCGTCAAATTGGTTTCTAAGAACCTTAAAGATAAAAAAAGATCATAAAGAATCATTATTTTTACTAATAAGATCATATGAACTCAGTAAAAATCTTAATGCGCTTATTAAAACATATTCAAAATACCTTGAATTATTTTCCAATGACCACAATGTCAGAAATAAATATATGAAAATATTACTTAAGAAAAAGAAATATGCTGATGCAGCTAAGGAATTACTAACACTTCTATCAATAGATGTCAGGAATAAAAAATTAAAGAGGACTCTTGCCTCCTGTTATATAAAAATTAAAAAGTACAAAGAATCCGCTCTAATTTTAAAGGAATTATTAAGAGATGAGCCAAAGTCCATAGAATTATTAAGGGCTTTTATTCTATGTCTGGATAAATTGAAAAGCTATAAGTCTGCAATCTCATTATTAGAAAAGGCTTCCAGGTATATGAAAGGTAATTTATCCATATTAATGCCGCTGGGTGTATTTTATTCAAAAGAAAAAAACTATGAAAAAGCCAGGGAAATATTCAGAGATATTATTGGAACATATCCAAAAGACTGGAGAGCATACCAGAATCTTGGTTTACTATATAGGCGAATGGGACAAAATGAAACAGCTATGCAGTTCTTAAACAGGGCAAAAGAGTACAGAAAAAGCTCATAGCTTAAATACTAATTTCTTTTATTATAAAAGGCCTTCATTTTATTATGACGCTGTAATACCACTATGCAAAGCATCGGGGACATATGGTTTCTGAAACAAACCATGATATGTAATGTAAAAGCGTGAAGACTTTACTATTTATAAACCATATAGCAACCATGTTGCTCTATGGTTGCCATATTAGTCAATAAAATAGCGCCCGGCAGCAAATATACAGATTTGGTGCCGGGCTGCCTTACATATCAAAGAATACCCGCAGTCTTGTGCCCTTTGGGTGGCAGATCTGCGTAGATTCTTTATAATTTAGTTAAAGAAAATTTATTAGAATTAATTTATTGTAATATTTGTATTTGTTGCTTATAATCTTAATAGTGATTATGATTTTTTAGGTAATTCGCATTTTAAATACTTCAGGAGGATATTGATGTCCATTAAAGCTTTAGACATATTTCAAGCATATGCAAGTAACAGCCTTCCAAAAGACGGAGGTTATATTGTTTCTTCGTTTTTAAAAGAAACTTCTGCGTATTCTAGATATGAAATTATAGCATATAATACTGTAAAAAGCCTCTATCTTTCATCAGATGGATTAACATTTCAAAGTGATGGTAATAAATTATTTGTTCTTGTAGAGCCGCCCAATTACGCAAAAAAATATGTAGAGCCCTTTAGAAGAGATAAAGAAGACCATGTGCCTCATAGATTCAGTGAACTTGAGATTTTAACTACCAAAAACCAATCCAAAGTGATGATAAGCAAAAAACCAATTATCACATATACTTCTTTTACTATATTAAAACCTGCTGGTATTAATTTTGCATTTGTTTTTTTTAATTTACCTGATGTTTTGGATTCTATAGAATCATTTTTCGAAAAAACTTTAAATTCGGAAGCAAAAGTACCAACTTTCGATTCAAAAAAAGTTGCAAAGTTGATAACAGAAGGCTTAAGAAAATTCTCAATATTTTAACCCAGCTACCCCGCTGCTAAATTACATCAGACGTTCGTGAAATACTTGAATGTTCACAAAAACATCGACATATGAAATATAAGCATAAGCGTTTGAGATTGGTAATTTGGTAGCTTTTGTTTAGACCTTCCCACTCTCTATATTAAACTGAGCTATTGCCAGATTAGCAATAGGAACAGAATAAGTAGAACAGGATACATAATCTAATCCAGCATCCATGCAGAATTTTATATTTTCCGGTATTGCTCCGTGTTCACCGCACAGTCCTACTGAAATATTCGGCCTTGTCATATGTCCTCTTTTTACTGCAATAGAGATTAATTCTTTAACATAAGTATTTAGTATTTTAAAAGGATCATTATCAAGCAGGTCGAACTGAGTATAATCCGGCATAAAACCGTTAAAGTCATCTCTTGAAAGCCCTATTGTAGTCTGTGTAAGGTCATTAGTACCAAAAGAGAAGAATTCTGCGTACTGAGCTATTTCTCCTGCACCTAACGCGGCAACTGGAAGTTCAATCATTGTACCAATTTGATAATCAACAGCCTTAGCTTTCATTTTTGACCGTACTTCTTTTTCAACATCAATTAGACCGTTTATAAAACCGCCTTCTATTTTCTTACCATAAACAATAAGTTTTAATTCTGTTTTGTTCATAATAAGTGGAACCATTATCTTTGGTTTTACTTTAACGCCTTCTTTCTGAAGTGTGAAAATTGCTTCAAATATTGCGGTTACCTGCATAGCATAAATTTCCGGATATGATATAGCAATTCTACAGCCTCTATGTCCAAGCATAGGATTAAACTCATCAATAGCATCACATCTTGCCTGTATTTCCTTTTTGCTTAATGCGTCCGCTCCTTTTTTTCCTTTACCAAGGTATTCGATGAAATTATCCATTTCATCCGGATTATGAGGAAGAAATTCATGCAATGGAGCATCTAACAGCCTTATAATTACTTCTTTACCTTCCATAATCTTTAATATTTTATAAAAATCAAGTTTTTGTATAGGCTGTAATTTAACTAAAGCTTTTAATCTTTCTGCTTTATTGTCAGAAAGTATCATTTCTCTAAATAGATTAATTCTTTTTTCATGAAAGAACATATGTTCTGTTCTGCATAAGCCCAAACCTTCTGCTCCAAATGTTTTTGCAAGCAATGCATCTCTCGGTGTATCAGCATTTACTTTTACATGAAACTCCTTAACATATTTTCTAATAATTTTAACAAAATCCAAAAGTCCGGATTTTTGAGGATCCGGTTCAATTAATTCTGCCTGACCTATATAGACTTGAGGATCTCCATGGTTAGGTACATTCAAGGTAATATAGTCGCCCTGTTTAATTGTAAGATCTCCCATAGTTGCCTTATTGCCTCTTATTTTAAGTTCCGGTTTTACAAGCGAAATTTTTCCGTATTGTCTTGCAACTACAGATGCATGCGCAGCGTAACCGCCCTCATTTGAAAGTACACCAGTAGAAACTTCTATAGCTTTTACATCTTCCGCGAATGTAGCAGACAGGCAAAGTATCGTTCTTGGGTCTTCTCCATTCTGCAAAGCTAATTTATGAGCATCTAATAAATCTTCAGTTGCAAAATAAACTCTTCCAACAGCTGCACCGGGTGCACCGGAAATACCGCCTACAAACGTTTTAAGTTTTTTTACAGAATCCAAATTTACAATGGGATGAAGTATTTCTGTTAACTGTCCGGGTTTAATTGCTTGTATTAAATATTTTTCATCAATTTTCTTCCTGTTATTTAGATCTAATAGTGTTTTTATATCTGCCTGCGTAGATTTCATTAAAACAGGCCTTTGATCTATAAGCCAGAGCTTTTGATTTTCTATTGTAAATCGTATAGCTCGGATTTCTTTATAATAATCTTCTACTTCATGTGCTATTTTTTCCAATTGTTTAAGATATTGCGGCGCAATTTTATTAATGTCCAGGCCTTTGGAACCCATATCATTAAATTTGTTCTGGTAAAAATCACCCTGAATCTTTTTTTCGCCGAATACAACATCTCTTGTATAAAACATTCCGCTTGCAGAATCTTTGCCGTAATTACCATAAACCATTGGCTGAATAAGTATTGCTGTGCTGTTTTCATCAAGTTCATCGAGTTTAAGCATGTAACTAATTTTCTGAATAGCCATTTCAAGCTGTTTATAAGATTCGTCAAAAAATCCTTTTGGCAGATATTGCTTATAATCATCTACAATGGCTTTCAATTTCTCGACAGTTAAATTTGTTTTATTTAATATTTTTGATAGTTTATCAATTCTCTTATTTATTTTTTCATATTCGTTATCATCATTTTTTAATTCTGCAATTCTTGCATCTAATCCAAGATATCCTTTAATCAAATACAGAACTTCGTGATATCCAAAGGTTTTTCCAACAAAATTATTAAAACCTTCTATTGTATCATCCGTTAATCCATAGTTGTGTAATGTCGGATAAGTACCAATTACAGTATCCGGGCTTATAACAATTTTAACGAGCATTGGATTGTCTTTGTCTCCAAAGACTTTTTTTGATAAAGCTTCTAATTTTGGAAAATATCCTTTCAAAACCTTAATCAGTGGGGTTTTCTCTATTTTTGCGGCAATATTTGCATCAATTATAAAACCAGGCAGAATAGGCAGGTCTAAAGCTGCCAATTCCATGGCATTCCTACCTCGAACGCCTATTTTTTCAAGTATTTCACCTTTTTTTATATCTTTCTTATCACTGAAATAATGAATATTATTTTTCATGCACTTTCCTCACTATTTGTTATTTCTATATTTAAAAAAGTTTTAACACCTGATGCGGATGGCCTTTTAAGAATGCTTCAAACATATGGCTTGCACCCTGACGTAAATATTTTTGAAGTTTTGAAACATTTCTAATGTTATCTCCGCCTACAGATATCATTATTGCAGTACCTCTTTTTACTTTACCCCATTTAAATAGAGTATTAAGATCGTGTATCTGCTCACCGTCATAGTATACAAATACTTTTAACCCCGCATGCGAATATTCAAAACTTTCAATTATTTTTTTCCATGCTTCAACATTTCCATTATGAAAAAGTTCATTCGCTACAACTATGCCGTACATTGGAGTCATTCTGGAAACCTTTACGGGGGCTTTAGTTGCAGCAGGAGGCTGCTGTGCAGCCACTGGTTCTAAGACTGCTGCAGACTTTTTAGAAGTTGATTTCTTTATTATTTTTAATGCAGCTTTTTTTATTTTTTTTATCTTCTCTTTTTTTACAGGAGCTTTAAATCTACCGCCTGTTAATAAAGACGGTGTAGTTATTTTCTTTCCATCAAGAAGCTGTATTATTTTTATAATCGCATCTGAGTATATCTTTTTATCTTTCCTGGTATGGTTTAATTCGCCAACATAAATAGTAATAAGTTCATTTCTCTTTAATACTCGTATAGAATCAAGATGTTCCCTGTTTTTGGGATTTATGGGTGTTAAACCCATTTCAGGAGAATAATATGCAAGTAAAACATCAACAGCAGTCCATTTTTTTAATTCATCTGTTAGAATATCAAAATTATCAACATTTTCTTTTAGATTATAAGAATCACAGGAATAAGTATATTTATCTACAAGTAATGAATTTAGTATTGGTTGAATCTGTTCGCTTATTATTGCTTTTTCTTCAATCAATTCAGTTAAAATATCAGCAAGATTTATATTATCGGAAATATCTCCAATAATTTTCATAACTGCTCTAAAATGTTTTAAAGAATTGTTAAATCCTACTTTAGTACTTAATCCTTCAAACTGAGAAATCATATTTACCATTATAATTTTCCTTATTTTAATAAAACTAAAAAGTATCATAAAAACTTAAGCTTTTATGAATATTTACTTCATAAACCTCCTTCTTTATTCTTTTTACAAATATAAGCAAGAAGTTTAGTTATAAATAAAATAAAATGGTGACCCGTTTGGGTCACCATTATTTAAATTGTTAATTTATATTTCAGTTAATCCGTCAGACGCTTTCTTCCTTGAACCTCGTTTCTTTCTGTCTACAAGGCCCTTAGCTTTTTTCCTGCCTTTTGCTCTTGCTGGAGCTTTTTTTGCTATAGCTGGTTCCGCAGGTTCTTCTATAGTAGGAGTATTCAGCATATCGAGATACGCGCTTCCTGCTCCCTTCTCACCCTCTTCTTCTTCACCACTAGTTGTTGTTGAAAAACTCCTTGCAATATCTTCTCTAACTGTAGATCGGCGTCTTGAAAAAGCTGCAAAAGCTGCATCCTGGAAACCCTTGGACACACCATGTAAGAATTCATTTAATACATTAGCCATTCCGTCTAATGTGCCTTTTTTCTTTTTGATTGAAGTAATATCTACATCTAAAAGAAGGCCCGGCTGGATATGGTAAGGATTTATCATGTAGTCAAAATCATTAAAGTTAGTTTCAAGGCTTGCAATCCTTTCTTCCATTACACGTCTTTGAATAGGATATTTATATCCGAACATACTCTGCAATTTTTCTTTCATGAGTATCATCATTCTTTTAGCATGATTCTTTTCATAGAGATATGTTCTATTCATGCTTTCCACATCTGTATCGCCTTTTTTAATAAAGCTGATTTCATCCCACGCTTTTTCTATATCTTCATACATAGGATCGCCAGTTTCAGCTTTTACCTTTCTTCTAATTTTATTTCTCTGCTTTTTTGCGAGGTCCTTAAAATCTACAACACCCTTCATAAACTTAGTGTCTACATAAACCATTTCAAGAACATCCCAGATATGCTGAATTTCTACTTCGAAAGATTTAACCTGAGCATCGTACACTCTTCTTTCTTCTACAAGCTGCGCATTATCATAGTATATCATTCTTAATTGATATCTTTCATCTGGAAGGTTATTTATATCGGTATCTTCATATTCTCTTAAAATCATTTCCCTTGCATTCTTAAGGTTCTCAATATACTGATATCCCATTTTTGATGTATCTAAAATAGAAGTAATTGAATTCATAGCTGTGTTAAAGCCTCTATTTCGAATATTTTCCACATCAACTATTTTTTTAAGGTTTTCTCTAATGTTTAGAGGATCAAAATCCGAAGGATCTATTTCTGCTCTTAGTCCTTCGATTCTATCCATTAGATGTTTACCAAAGAAAGTATATCTTCTCGATTTAGGATTATCTTTTTCATCGGCAGCATAGTTTTCTACTTTTTTCATCTTTTCAAAGATGATCTCAGTATCATTCATTTCTTCTCTGCCTTCATCAATAATTCGTTCTTTTAATATTTCAATATCTCTGTCTATGCAATCCATAATATGTTTGGAAATTAAGTCTTTAATTATGAATTCTACAGTAACCTGATAGTGAAATATCGGACTGATTAGCTCAGAATCAAGAATATTTACAGAAAGTTTTACATCTGTAACAGTCTTTGGCCTGTTGTTGTTGTCTTTGAAAGAACATTTTACTATCGAATATGCATTTTCACCTCTTATAAACGCACCAACATCTGTTTTCTGTCTTAAAAGAGAGTTGGTGACGTTTTCAAGATCATTTACACCTCTTTGTATATGTCCCTGAAGGTGCCCATACATATTAATAATAGACTTCTCGATTTCACCTGTATTAAACTTGTCTGCACCGCCAATCTGGTCGAGCATTGCAGCAATTTCTTTTGGTGTATAACGAGCCATTACTTTTGTCTCTTCTTTGTCGATGAAATCTCGAACCTTTTTAACCATTTCATCTTCTGAAGTAACAGTATACCTATTAAACATATTCTGATAATGCTGATTATAATAATTATATACTTTCTCTTTGAGCCCACCCATGATATCTATTCGTTCTAAAACCTCTTTTGGTAGCTTAGAACTGATATGATTCATTACTTTATCTACCTCTTCTGATAGCATGAGGTCTACTTCAGCCTGCTGATCACGAAACTCCTGAGCTAATGAGTTTCTTGAACCAACAGCGCTTGGTTTTTCTGGATGAAATACATTAGGGCTTTTAGGAAGGTCAATAGCTCCCATATTTTCTCTCCTTACAAACTTATTTCTTTAATATAAGATTATTCATATTGATAATAAAATGTAAAGCATTTTTTTATTTTTTTAATTTTTTTTACAATTAAAAAAACAGTTGAAATTAATCTCTTATCAATGGATAATCACTATACTATTTTAATATATTTTAGCATTATATTAAGAAAAGATCTAATTTTTTATTTTTTTTTTAAGTAATCAGGCTATATATGAAAAGATAGATTTATTTAAAAAAAATATTAATTTTACAGTGAAAAAGGATATTTAGGTCATTTATTACAATTTAAACTTAAATAATTTTTTCGTGTATCACCTTATAGGAGGATTATAAAATGTTAAAGAAAGTATTTTTTTATATCAGCATCATGTGCCTGCTCAACAGTTCATTTTTATTTGCAGATGAAAGGGATTATCCTGTTGATATCATTATAGCACTTGATAAATCATTATCTATGGTAGAAGAAATAGACGCTGTAAAAGAGTATATAAATACTGCAATTATTGATGATAAACTGCAGAAAGATGATTATTTTCTTGTTGTATCCTTTTTTGGTAGAAGCACTATTACTATCTCCACAATGATAGAGGGAGAAGAACATAAAAAGGTCATTAAGCAGTATATCTCAACTATCGGTGCAGACGGTTCTTATACAGATATAGGCAGAGCACTTGATGCAATGCAGCAGGAAATTGAATTTAATACAGACGCGACAAGGCAGAAACTGCTTTTATTGATTACAGATGGTTTACATAATCCGGAGCCTACAAGCAAATATTTTACAGAGAGTGGAATCGTTTCTCATGAATACCTTGAAAATATAGATGAAACACAGAAAGACGGCTGGAAAATTATAGTTATTGGTATAGGGAAACAATCCGCACGGGAAATTGCAGAGGAATTTCATGCTGAATATATAGAAACTTCGGATAATGTAACTGCGGAGGAGCTCTTTGAAATCATACCTGAAGGAATTATTAATCTAACCGGTGATATTGAAGTAACAGCAGTGGATATTTCTGGTAATGCTGTTATAACTGTTCCTTATAAATCCAGCCTATATAAAGAAGCTCCGGAAGTTGTAATTGACTCGATTCAGGTAGATTCGCCAAAGTATATTTCAAACATTTTAAGTGATACATATACTTTTATTCTGACAGCAGAAGGCGAAGGTACTTTTGAAATTCCGATTGTTATTCCGGATTTTGAACCTGGAGAATATAACTTTAATATTACTTTTAACTTTTCCAGTAAGGAAAAATTCGACGCGAATCATTCTCTATTAATAAAAGTAAATACTTTATGGGAAAATTTTCCATGGCTGTTTCCTTTACTTATAGCACTGGGCATTATAATTTTAATAATACTTGTTCTTGTAGTACTTAGAGCGATTCAGGGAAAAGCATTAAAATTCCGCCTGATAGTAGAAGAGCATCCGTTAGGAAAAGGCAAAGATGAGTTTACCGCTAAAAAAGGCAAGGACATGTATATAAGGGAAACTCTCGATATATTTGGTATTGTTCCTAAAAAAACAAGAAAATGTATTGCTAAGCTTGCTTTAACAGGTTCCGGCTTACGAATGACAATAATAAAAGAGGACAGGTTTCCTGATTTTATAGGAATACCTGAAAACGTACTTGGAAGTAAAATAATTGTGAGAACAGAGAAAGGAGAGGACTTTAATATTCGTTTTATTGAAATTAAATAATGAGTAATTGTTCTGTTGTTTTTATTGAAACAGGATTAAAAATAAATATTCCTGATCTAAAAGAGAGAAGCGCCTCTATTTTTCCATTCTGGGGAAACTATACGTTTATTGATTTCCACATGTCACAATTGGATTTTTCGGATGTAGACCGGAAAATGCTTATTTTAGAGAGAAAATATTTTGATTCTGTTCCTAAAATAAGGACTAAGTTGTATAACAGCAGTATGGAGATAATACGTCTTGAAAACTCCATAGAAGAATTTATAGAGATTCTCGAATCATTAGAAACTGATAACATTATAATCACTTCTACTTCATATATTGCATTATTTGATACTCCGAAAATTAAGGGCTTAATGGAAAACCCTGTTAAAAATATTATTAAGATTTCAATAGATAATACACCGGTAGACCTGTTTCTTGTAAACAAAAAGTATTTTATTGATATTTTATCCAGGAGTATTTCCCATTCTCGATGGAAGGATGATTTTTCATCATATCTGTTTGATGAAACGCTTCACTCGAATTTTGACAGTATTATAGACATACCCGGGTATTTTATATTCAGTAATAATTTAATGCAGTTATACAAAACTCACCTCTGGCTTATAAGAAATTTAAAAAATGAAAACATTTTAAATACTTTCCGGAAACTGCATCATATTGAACTTGAAAATCCAAATTCAATCATTACAAAACATGGTAATGTTATAAATTCTCTAATCTGTGCCGGTGTAGAAGTATCCGGCCATGTAGAAAATTCGATTATTTTTCCCGGCGTTAAAATTAAGAGAAATGCAAGAGTTATAGATTCTGTTATTATGAGCAACAATAGAATTGGAAGCCGGTCAGTTATAATCAATTCACTTATACTTCCCTTTGACAGGGAATTCATGAAAAATATAAATACCATAGAGGATAAAACCGAAATAGGCAGTAATAAATCCTCACAGATCAAAAACAGTAAATTTCCGGAACAAATAACAGACGGCCTTACAGTTATCGGGATAGATACTATTATTGGGAGAGAGATAAGAATTGAGCCGGGAAGCTATGTTATTGGGAATATAAATTTTAAAACACTTGAAAAGGGAAAAAAAATAGCAAAAGGCTCATTCTTCTCAAATAGAGAGTAATTTATATTGCATATAAATCTAACCGCAGGTTCCCTCGTACCTGTGGTTTAGTCTTGTAAAATATGTATGAAAAAAAATCTTAATAACTTACTGAATAAATTTGCACTTTTAGTATTTTCCCCTCCTTCGAAAATAAGCTTTTTGCACCCACAGGGCATAATAATGGTATTAAAATAATCATTCTGCTGTCAGGCGGAAACCCCGCTACTAAATTACATCAGTCATTCAAATAATAATTGAACATTCATAAAAACATTGATATATAAAAACTAAGCGTTCGATATTAGTAATTTAGTAGCGGGGTGCAGCCTGATATAGCGATATTATATCTAACATCGCAAATTGCTTATGCAGAATACCTATAGATTAATTAACTTGTATTTATTATTATAAGGATAGTATTATTCTACATTTGCCTATAAAAGATAAGTTTGAATTACAGTCTATGTAGTACCAGGATAAAGATGAATTTTAAAATAATAACAGATTTTATTAATAAATATGATAAATTTATTATTACAGCTCACGAAACCCCGGACGGAGATGCAATAGGGAGTGAATATGCGATGCTCAGAGTACTTGAGAAAATCGGGAAAAAGGCTAAAATTTTCAATGCAGATCCATTTCCGGATGATTTCAAATTTCTCGATCCGGAAAACCGGATAAATGTATTAAAGGATAAAAGTCAGCTCCCTTTAGATATCGCAGACTATGCACTTTTAATTCTGGATGTAAATGAATTAAATAATATCGGAAATATTGCAGAACTTGTTGTACCTTTTGTAAAAGAGTATTTTATTATAGACCACCATAATTTTGATATTGATTTAGCAGGTAAAAACTTTATTCAGAAAAATGCATCATCAACAGCAGAAATTATTTTTCAGCTTCTAAAGAAAATGAATGTTGATATTGAACTTGATATCGCAAATGCACTTTATACAGGTTTAGTTTACGATACAGGTTCTTTTATCTACCCGAAAACAAGTGCTTTAACTTTTCAGATTGCAAAAGAACTTGTTTCTGCAGGAGTTAATCCCAATTTTATCTACGGGAAAGTATTTGAATGTAAATCTATTTCTTTTTTAATGCTTCAGGCTAAAGTACTTTCCACTCTCCAATTTCATGCAGACAACAGAATTGCAATTTTAAAGATGCTTAAAAAAGATCTTGAAGAATCCGGAGCACCATTTTACGAAGGCAGGTCATTAATAAATATGCCTTTGACTTCGGAAACTGTATTGGTTTCTATTTTTTTTAAGGAAAATTTGGAAGGGGTATTAAGGTGTTCACTCCGTTCCAAGGGCAATATAGATGTTGCGAAAATTGCATATTCATATAACGGCGGAGGACACAAAACAGCTGCAGGATTTAAATGCCGCGAACCCCTTGAAACAGTTAAGGAAAATGTATTAAAAATACTAATCTCTAAATATTTTACAGAAAAATAAATAGGAATATTATGATAAGAAAATTCAATATATATTTAGTTTTAATAATTACTGTTATTATGCTTTTTTCCTGCAAACCTGAGGATGAAACAGAAAACGGACAGATAATTAATATTAATGAAAATATTAATGAAAATTATGAAAATTCGGAAATTTACTCAAGTAACGATGCATTAACAAGTTCAATCTCCTCCATACCGGACAAGATACCGGAAATCCCATTAGATAATAAAGACTATTTAATCTTTTTAATTAATGAAAATCTTGATCTTGATACCAGGTCAGAGCAAATTATTGCTGTTAAAAATAAAAATGAACCGGAAGGTATGATAAGAATTATTATTATAGATTTTGATGAAATTAGAAATATGTATATTAGCGTATTCGAATTTACAACACAGACAATAAAAGATACAAGTTTTGAAATTGAAATAGAAGATTTAACTGGTGATTATAATCTTGAAATTATATGCAAAGGCATAAATTTTGAAGGTAATATCGCTATGGATATATTAAGAAAAACTACCAATCCGCAAGGCCTTGGACTGTATTATGAACCTGTTTTTCAGATATCTTCTAATTTTAATATTCAGGTAATAAAACAACAGAGATCCCAGAGTTATGATTCAAAACAGACTATAGGGAAAAGCTTTCCAATAGAAGTTGAAACAGAGGATCCTGAAAATCCTATCGATAAAATAGTAGATACATATTACTGGAAATATGAAGAGAATACTTATATAAAATCAAATACAGTAAAAATTTCCGGTAATGAGATCCTGCAGGAACAGTTAAGAGTATTGCTTTCAAGCTCTTCTACTGTAGATAATTACAAGGAATATATCCATGGGCCCTGGTACATGGCAAGTAATCCTGGTATTCTTCTTGATTTTAACCTGAACGAGGGTATTATAAACTTTTTTGATGATGATATTATAGAAAGCTATTTTATTGAAGATATATACAGATACGGCCATACAATTACTATTGTAGCGAATAATGCTGTTCTAAATCTGATAACTGCAAGAATAAAACTCAAAGTTAATAGCATGGATTCATTTCAAATAGAAATCCAAATGGATAATGCTGTTATTAAAGACAATATAAAGTGGAATGGTATTTACATGAGGCTTACAAAAGATCTGCAGGAAAGCGTCATGGAAAATACAGGATCGGGAATTTCACTTTCCTCTCTGGAGCTTGCAGGCAAATATACAAGCCATGAAGACAATGAAATATGGTTTCATGATCCTCCCCTGTTTTCATGGATTGGAGATGAGCAAGACAATAAATTTAACAGTAGAGGGGGATACTCCATTTTAACAAATGTACCTCTTTTAAATGGTTTTTTTCTTCAGAGGACTATGCCGGAAACTATTGATGTAATTACATTCCGGTTTATGAGCTCAAGCGGAATAATTTTAAAGGATGAGACTTATATTTTAGAGTACAATGAAAAACAGGATGAAAACTCAATCACAAGGACAATACTTCTAATCCGGGCTAATCTTACTGTTACGGGTGTTGAAGTAATATCAAATAAATCTTTATCTCTCTATCATACAGAAATTATAGAAAATGATATGAGCAGTACTGCAGAAAACAATGAAAATAAAGCATCCGAGGATACGTAGATCATATGACAGTTGTTGTTAATGCAGTTATACTTACATTACTGCCAATATCGGAACTCAGGGGCGGACTGCTGTATGCCCTGTCTAATAATATTCCATTAATCCCATCTTTTTTATTGTGTGTTGGATTAAACGCGCTTGTAGGCCCTTTAGTATATATTTTTCTTTCTACAGTCCATAAAGTACTAATTAAATGGAAGTTCTATGAAAATCTTTTTAACAAATTTGTTGAAAGAACCAGGAAAAAAGTAGAGCACAAGGTAAAAAAATACGGCTATTTAGGATTAACTTTATTTGTTGCAATACCCCTGCCTGTTACCGGTGCATATACAGGCGCACTTGGAGCATGGATACTCGGTATGGAAATGAAAAAAGTTTTTTTGTCAATTTTTTTAGGTGTGATAATTTCAGGAGCAATAATAACTCTGGGATTTTATACAGGAAAAGCAATTATTAACTTGTAAGATAGAAATCAAATAAACAATCAAAAGAAAACTATGATAAATTTAAATGAAAAACAGCAGAAAGCTGTAAATAATATAAATGGGCCTCTCCTTGTTTTAGCCGGAGCAGGTTCCGGTAAAACCAGAGTAATTATCTCAAGAATAATAAATATGCTTAAAATGGGCATAACTCAATCATCTATTCTTGCACTAACTTTTACAAATAAAGCTGCTAATGAAATGTTAGAGAGAATAAAAAATAATAATAAAAAGAAACTCTCAAACCTTACAATCTGCACTTTTCACGCTTTTGGAGTAAAAATATTAAAGAATGATATTGATAAACTGGGATACAAAAAGAATTTCTGTATTTACGATGCAATAGATAAACAGACTTTAATAAAAGAAACAGCAAAAGACCTAAAGCTTAAGCCGGAGGAAATTAATACTTATGAACTTTCGTATCTTTTCTCTCAGATTAAAACAGGCAGAAAAGACTGGAATGCTTTTACAGAACAGTATAAAGAATTGTTTTCTGAATACCAGACTAACCTTAAAATCTATAATTCTTTGGATTTTGATGATCTTATTCTTCTGCCTATTAAAATATTTACTGAATATCCGGATATTCTTGAAAAATATAAAAAAAAGTTTAAATACTTCTTAGTTGATGAATTTCAGGATACATCGGAGATTCAGTACTTATTAATCAAGCTCTTAGCTTCTGACTGCAGAAATATCTGCGTAGTCGGGGATGATGATCAATCTATATACTCATGGCGCGGCGCATGTTTTGAGAATATTTTAAATTTTGAAAATGATTTTAATGAACTCGAAGAAATAAGGCTTGAACAGAATTACAGGTCTACAGATAAGATACTGAGAGCAGCAAATGAACTTATTTCCAATAATCAGAATAGAAAGCCGAAAAAATTATGGACAAATAAAAAAAAAGGCGAGTTGTTAAAAATAATAATGCCGGAAAATGAAAAACAGGAAGGTGAAATAATAGCCGAAAAAATTAAAAATATTAAATTAAAGACCGGAATATTATATAAAGATTTTGGAATACTCGTAAGGACAAACAGTTTAACAAGATCTATAGAAGAAGCATTATTATTAGAAAACCTCCCCTATAAAGTTTCCGGGGGGATGAGTTTTTTTCAAAGAAAAGAAGTTAAAGATATTATCGCGTATCTCCGCATAATTGCAAATCCGGATGATGATGTTAATTTTCTTCGAATAGTCAACCTGCCCCACAGAGGACTTGGTAAAAGGACGATAGAACAGCTTACAATTATTGCAAGGGCAAAATCATTTTCTCTGTTTTCTGCAGCATCCGCAGCGGCAATTGCAGCTGATTCGCCCTTTTCAAATAAATTAAAACAGGCATTAAATGATTTTGTCACATTAATTAATTATTATAGAACAAAACTGCTTTCAGGCAGAAAAATGGCAAAATCACTACTCTCGTTGATAGAGCATATTGATTACTGGGGATACCTTGTAATGGAATATAAAAAAGCAAATACTGCCAAATGGAAATATATGAACACAGAAAACCTGGTAAACTCTTTATCTGAATATGAAAAAAATCCGGATAATCTTAATCCTTCTATTTTTGATTATTTAAACCGTATTACTCTTTTCTCAAAAGAAGATAATGAAGAAAAAAATAATAATGATAAAATCAATCTTATGACTATTCATTCTGCAAAGGGGCTGGAATTCGATACTGTTTTTATTGCCGGTGCGGAAAAAGACATAATTCCCCATATAAGGACACTGGAAGAAAATGAAGAAAACTTAGAAGAAGAAAGAAGGCTTTTTTATGTTGCAATTACGAGGGCAAAGAACATTCTTTATATTTCATCATGTAAATCGAGAAATAAACGCGGTAAAAGGGAAGAAACAGGAGGGCCTTCACAGTTTTTAGAAGAGATCCCGGACAATCTTTATGAATTTATTGAAGACAGTGAAATTATAACTTCTCAGGATGCTGAATCCAATTTTGGGAAATTAAAAAACATGTTTAAAGAATAGATTATTATTCTATAGATTAAATATTGCACAGTCGATTATAGAACTAAGGAAAATTATAACTTTATATATATAAGCTCATATACTATAATTAGTGTATAAAATTTACAGGGATATGATATTACGTGATTGGTTTATATCAGAAAGCTATTGGACTTTTAAATAAAGAAATAGAAAGCAGAGCAAGCGCGTTTAATTTCGATGAGACTTCAGGTATATCAAAAGAAGACCAGAAAGATATATTAGAACAGATCGAGAAGATTACATCTGAAAGTAAAATATCTGTTACTCCGGAAATCTTTACTATAAAACCAGAGAAAAAAGGTGTGCTTCTTCCTGTCCTTATTAATCTTCTTGCTGCAGTACTGCTCGGTTCTTTTATTGCTTTCCAATACTTTAGTTTTCAGCAAACTGCAGAGATACTTACAACAGAAGCGGATATCTCCGGTGTAGATCAGGGTAAATTACTCGAACAGATTCAGAAAGAACAGGAAGAAGAGCTTGCAAGAAAAGAACTCGAAATATCCGGGATCCAGAATGAATTATTAGGTATTAATGCGGAGCGCGAAGACTTAATAGCTAATATGGACTTAAGAGTGCAGGAAAAAGAAGAAGAGCTTAGAATGCAGCTGGAACGTGAACTTGAAGCTGAAAGAAGTAGATTATTGAATCAGGGTGTTTCTGAAGATGAGATACAGAGAAGGCTTTCTGAGCTTGAACAGCAGAAGGAAACTGAGTCGAATGCTGAAGTAGCTTCCTTTATAGAAGAAATGGAGAAGCAGAGAGCTTTATACGAAGATTTAGAAGATGAATTGCAGGGTCAGCTTGCCAGCGCAAGCCAGGACAAGGAAAACCTTGAACAGGAATATGAAAGAAGAGCGCAAGAATTAGAGGAGGCAAAATCAGAAGCAGAAGAAGAACTTCTTTTATTATCTGAACAACAAAAACAGGAGGAGATAGTTTCCGCGCAGCTGATTGGCTTTTATAATATTTTAAAAGAAGACATGAATGCAAACCGGTTAGAAGAAGCTTTAGAAGGCCTTGGTGCAATTAGAAATTTTATGAATGACAGAATTGTGCTGGCACTGCCGGAAATATCAAAAAGAAGAGATGTAGAATTCTTTGTTGTAGGAAATCTCGAAAAATTAATAGAAATTGAAATTCAAAAAGAATCTGCAGATACAACTTCACTCGTTGCATCTGCAAACCTTATTATAAGTATACGCGAAAAAGTTGTTAGTGCGGATAACCAGTATAATTCCGGCAACCTTGAACAGGCGTCTGTTCTTTATAAGGAAGCCCTTTCCATACTGCCGGAAATAGACAGAAGCCATAGCTTCTTTATAAATAGAGTTGAACAGGTTAACCGGGAAAGGCTTAATATGCTGGAGCGGTATTTAAATAATGCACAAAACTCTTATGAAGAAGATGATTTTGATTCAGCTAAATACTACTATACAGAAGCGCTTAGATATGTCCCCATATCAGAAACAAGAATTAGTATTATGATTTCTCAAATAGAGAAAATGGGCTTTCAAAACGAAGTTACCGGATTGTCAGAAAGTCAGACAGAAGAGGCTCGTGAGCTTTTAGAAGAAGCTGATACTTATTATTCTGAAAGATTATATAATGAAGCCGTTGCTGTTTATGTAAGCCTAATTGCACAGTTCCCCTACTCTTCCCAGGTAAATGAATCTATAAATGGTATTGCCGGTTCTCTGGAGGGATTAAGAGTTCAGAGTATCGCAAGCATAGGTGAGGAAAGCAGTAAAATAGAAGAAATGGAAGTATTATTAAATGAGAAAATTTCAGATATAGAAATCCTTCAGCTTGAAAAGGCAGCCATCGAACAGAAACTGGAACCATTAAAACAGGAATTAACCAGGTTAAGACTTGAATTGGAAGAGTTTAAAAATAATCCTGCAGTTTTAATTCCAGACAATAATACGGATACTACAGATACTCAAACTGAAGCACCTGTTATTACTGCTGATTTAGAAAGGCTCCTTGCTATAGAAAAGGAATATAATCAATTAAAAGCATTATACATAGTTTATATTACAAAAGAAGATTCAGTTTTAAGTGAACAGGGAGATGATGGCCTTGTTCAATCTAAAATATATTTAGACATTTTTCTTGCATCGCGGAATATAGAAAATATTTTTGCTGGGCTCCGTGATAGGATTAAAATGTATGACATCGCATTTGAACGTGTCGGTAGAGAAGTTGCATTCCTCGATATTAAGGATTTAATTTATGACCTATCGTTATTCGACGCAAAACAGGAAAAATTATCATTCCTCGATTCTGAAATACGTAAAAATACAGGGAATGAGGCGTTTGTAGAATTGTTAGAAGAATTAAAAGATTTTGTTGAAGAAAGTTAAAGATGCCGCTAATACTTATTTAATAAATTTCTCGCGAAGATCGCTAAGAAAAAAAGGTAAAAAAATGAATATTTTAAGTATTTTTTCTACTTATAAAGCTGACATGCTTTTTATATACAATTAAAAAAATATAAGGAAGGCAGGAAAAAAATGATTATATCTCTAAAACTTTCATGGTTTCCTGGCTTTCTAATAAATAAAATATATTTACCTAACAGAAGTTATCTATAGACGAAGGCATCCTTAATAATGAATTATTAGCAAAATTCCCTGTGTCCTTTGTGAGCTTTGTGAGAGATCTTTTTTTCACTAAGATTTATAAGAAAATAATGCTTAACTGAAGATGCAAACACCACTTGTTTAGGAAATTTCTCACAAAGGCATGAAAACCACAAAGTACTTTAAGTATTAATGGATACAAATAACAATTTGATATAAGAAATCAGGTTTTTAAGATTAGGGATAGTTCAATAATCCTTTACGTCTATAAACAAAGATTTATTCATTCACTACAAATATAGAATTTACTCCTGCATTCTGGGTGCCATCAGTAAGGGAAACAGCAATACCATTTTTCCAGTATTTTGCTAGGGTTTTTGTGCCATCCAATTCAGTTCCTCCAACATAAACATCTGTTTCTACTACAAAAATTGACATAGCAAATGCAGCTTGCGAACCATCTGTACGAGAAGTTTCAACACTATTTCTCCAGTATTTTGCTACATTTATTAAGCTTATTTCTTCATATCCTGCTACATAAATACCAAAACCGGATACATAGATCGACCACGCATATGCGTCATTTGTACCATCAGAAAGTATAAATGGTGTAACATTTATCCAGTACTTAGCTACTTTTTTAAGTCCTCCCCATTCATACCCTGCAACATACACATAATTACCAGATTTAAAAATCGATTTAGTATATTCATTCACAGTGCTGCCAAAACTTAAATCAGTTTCAGCTCCATTTTCCAAATATTTTGCATCATAATATGTTCCATCATATTCATATCCTGCTACATAAACATTTGAGCCTTCAACAAAAATAGAAGAGGCTTCTGCATTCTGTGTACCATCTGTAAGAGGAGTTTCAACACTATTCTTCCAGTATTTCGCAACAGAATTTGTTGCATTACTTTCATATCCGGCAACATAGATATCTGAACCTGATACAAAAATAGAATAAGCCTTTGCATCATACGTGCCGTCAGTAAGGGTCATGGCAACACCATTCCTCCAGTACATTGCCACACCATTTGCTCCATTCAATTCATATCCGGCTACATAGATATCTGAACCTGATACAAAAATGGAATAGCTCTGTGCTGTCAAAGAACCATCTGTAAGGGGAGTTGCTGCACCATTTACCCAATATTTAGCTACTGTATATGATCCATTAGATTCAAACCCTGTAGTATAAATTGTAGTACCTGTGGATTCAATATCTTCTTCACAACTATAAATAAAAAAAATAAACAACAGTAAAATGCTAATAATAGCTTTATTAAACTTTGCAATCATTCCTATATTCATAATGCCATACCTCTTATATATTATAAGACTTTTATATTGAAATAATGCAAAAAATTGGTTTAAAATTCACTATATTTTCAGTGCTGATATCCTTATTTAATAAATTTCCACTGGCCTAACGACATCCTGTCTCGGCCAGTATTCGTCGATCCATGGACATCACTCCCGCTGCGCTAAAGGCTATCCAATAACACAAAACTTTGTGTTCTTAGTATTTTATTTCTGTAACCTTTGTAAGTGTGTGTGCCTTTTTTAAGTATAAATATTTAATTATTAGGAAAGCAGGAAAGCAAGAATTTATATTTATTTATAATGAAGCTATTAAACTATAAAAGTTCAAAAGCAATAGAAACAAGGTCTATTTTTCCTGCATTCCTTATTAATTTTCTAAATAAGTACTATTAGCACTTTCAGTTTAACACTATAAATACTTCCTCAGATTTCCTTTGCGTTCCTTGCGGACTTTGCGAGAAACCTATTTTCTAACTAAGATTCAGAGAACCTCTAATGTTCAAGAGCACCTAAATCACCGCAGCAGCGAAAGTTCATCTGTTGCAATCGAATATATATAAAAGTTAAGATACTCGTTATATTCTTCTGTTGTCCAGAAAGGATGAGTAAAAATCATTCTGTATTCAGACTTAACCGAATCCCATATTTCATAATTAAACTTAAGATCTCCTAAAGAAATGACATATTGATAATCTCCGTTAAAATCATATAAATAAGCCTTATTTCTATCTACACAATAAATAAGCCCGGAGGAAAGAATTGCTGATATTTTATAAGGAATATTTAGCTGTTCCAGCTGAATAGCTCCGTCATAATACCATTTGTAAGATAAATAACTTTCCGTATTCACATCGTAAAAAGAAATAAAACTAGTTACAATTGAAGGATTATTTATAATATCAAAATAATAAAATACATTTTCTAAATCTGTGGGAAGGTCTGTAGAAAAGTCAATGCTGATTCCAAATCCTCGGATATCGTTATTTATATTGGGATACGGAGGACTGCCCGGATTACCAATGGCATCAAATTCCCACAACTCCTCATAGTAATTATTTGAAGAATCCTTTGCAAGATATACTGCATAATTAATTGATCCAAACTGAGTAACAGAAGCTCCAAGCAGATAATTTGTAGCAGGAGGAGTATTAATAGTTAAATCATCATAAAGCTGTATTGGTGTACTTATTATAGAAGCCCCATCATATTCAAGACAAAAAAGATTGTCATCTCCAGAATTGTAATAAAACGATCTGTAAAATGTAAGATAATCAGAGCCTCCCGAAACAGGGATAATATTTACATAATAATTATTTGTTTTTGAACTCGGCTTTCTTATTTCATATTCCGTCTCGTCTAAACACTGATTATTCTCTATGTATTGTATTCTAATTCTATCTGTTTTCTCTGTAATTATAAATCCAGCTGCCAGATTATTTTTTAGTGGAATAAAAAATGAACTATCATCCACATTATACAGATTCTGTATTCTATAAATTTCAGCTTCCCGTGTCATATGATCTGTTGCATTTATAGTTTCTGACAATTCTTCATCAAAAGGAGGTAGGGTGCAGCTAATAGTATAGCCGATAAAAATAATTATAATTAATAGAAGTATTTTATATTTCATAACCTAATCCTCACTCCTAATCTGAAGTTAACTAATTCTATTAATGCATGATCTGTAATTATAAATGTATTAAAACTATAATCCCTCGGGTATGCCGCACGCATAAGGTCTCCGTCATTAGAAAAATATATATACGGAGCATATTCCGCGAATAAGCTTAATTTCCTGTCCGGAAGTATCTCTAATCCAATAATTGGCTGAACACCGAATGGAAACAATCTGTCTATACTAAGTCCATGTTTACTTGAGTGTATTACTCTTGTAAAAAATACCGCTGCAATATTAGCTCTTACTTTATGATAATTTGGATTAACATATAAACCAAAGCCGGCATACATATATGTAAGAGGATAACTTACAAAAAAAGTACTATCTTCATCTCCCGTTGCAAAGTGAAATCCGATTAGATGAGTGGTTAAACCGACTTTCGCATAAAATAAGTCTGGGACTATAAATATATTTAAATCAGTCCCAAAAAAACTGAAATTATTCATATACAAATCCAGAAAAAGCCTGCCTATAGGTTTCTGCTCAAAAGATATAGTTTCTACTTCCTGGTCTACAAATAATTCTTTTTCTAAAGGATAGTACCCCCGCAGGGATGCTTCTATAGAATAAGTGGCAGGGAGTATGGTTTCATATT
>SDBV01001812.1_pt1 | contig 31937 bp, 34 predicted proteins | sample 2277081 | NCBI WGS metagenome assembly SDBV01 (sample SAMN10402039, study PRJNA504765) | marine sediment metagenome | isolation source: marine sediment core GS10_PC15, 223 cmbsf | place: Arctic Ocean: Southern Knipovich Ridge | collected 2010 | reverse complement strand
TGAGTTCCGTTTGTAGTACCGCCTTTAGGCGGAAATCGCCTTGCCAGGGCACACCGAGATACCCCATATTCCGCCTAAAGGCGGTACTACAAACGGCAAATCAGCAGAACTCAAACAGTCGAACTACTAATCGCCACACCGAACCAATCATAGATGGTGCTTGCGGCTTCGACACGGTTAAGAAAATCTGGCTGGCAATCGGCGGCGAGATTCGCCAAACGCATAGCACGAAGAACCATACCCACTATTCAACCACGATATAACGATTCCCGAACACGCGCCCTATGGGGCGCAGACTTGGCAACCGTTTAACACAACTAAGAGGTAAGCAACAATGAAGACTGACAAACACACACCAGGACCATGGGCGGTACAAGCCCAAGACCTATACGCACCGATTTGGGTGGTTGCCCCTGAGCCAGACTTTCGCTTTGTGGCAAAAATGGGGTCGCAAATGGGAACCCATGACGTACCACAAAACGAAGATGCCGCCAACGCTCGCCTAATCGCGGCCGCGCCGGAACTACTGGCGGCGCTCAAAAAAATGGAAGATGTTTTTTCGGATCTTATGGAACGTGGTGAGAGTTTCAAAGCAACCCGCCATGAAGCCGCATACGTCGCCATTTTACAGGCCTATCGTGCTATCGTAAAAGCAACCGGAGGAAACGCGTGAAGAAAATCACTATTAAAATTAAGACAAAAAACGCTGCCTTTGCCGACGATCCGGGATGCGAAATAGCCCGTATCCTACGCGATCTGGCCGATAAAATTGAAAACTATCTCCTCGTTGACGACACCTTGTCAGATTCTAACGGTAACGCGGTGGGAAAAGTAACAATTCGGTAACTGTTTTAACAACATTTTTAAGAGGTAAGCAAAAATGACAACTAACCACACCGACTTATACCGTAAGTCTACCCGACAAAATGAATGAAGAGACATGCCAACGTGGCTATACTTTGACGATTTATGAGCGAGTGAACCTTCGGGGCGTTGACGAACGCCCCCTTGGCTCGGACGTTCGGTAACTGTTTTAATAACAACAAAAGGTAAGCAATAATGAAAACTGAACACATACCCGGCCCTTGGAAATTTTCTCCCCTTGGCAAGGAGTTGTATATCGAAAACGAAGCCCCTACACTCGTATGCGATTTACAGTTTACCGCTTGCGCGGATGACGCCGAACGACAGCGGGTGGAGGCTACTGCCCGCCTAATCGCGGCCGCGCCGGAACTGTTAGAGGCATGTAAGTTGATGTACGCGGATCTTAAAGCCTACCAGGACAATCCGGGCGGGCATATACCAACTAGCGGCATGTTGCAAGCCTTTAACGCCATTGCAAAAGCAACAGCACCACAGGACTAACACCATAAAAACCATATCTAAAAAATCATTTGACGTTCTTGTTGCCGATCCGGTTATTGTGGCGCAAGCGTGTTTGGGCGAACGCAAACACCTTTTAAGCGAAGAGCAAATCCAATGGTTTATCGAACATGTAGATTCACGGACCCGCAGACTGTTCAAAAATCTCCCTAAGTGGCGAGCCTCCCTAACCACAAAGGGGAATAAGGGAAGAGATAGAGTTTTTATGTGGGTTAACCATTGGCTTGATGCCTACGAAAAAGACCCCACTTGTTTCCAGGAGCAACACCATGAATGACACCATGAACGTGACGGAAATTAAAAGGCAATGACCGTAAAAACTCCCGATGGACCGTTAGTCGTGCGGACATGTAACCCAGGGAATAGATCTTATCACCGGCTAACTTTTTACGATAGTGAAGAAATTTGCCTCTGCCCGAATTGGGCGCATATTCCTCTAGAAACGATAGAAAATTGAAATGAAACAAGCCATTATCTATACCCGCTTTTCCCCGCGCCCAAATGCCAAGGATTGCGACTCATGCAAAAAGCAAGCAGAACGTTGCCGGATATATTGCATTCAACAGGGGCACCGGATCGCTGGTCTTTTTGAAGATAAGGCCGTCACGGGCGGCGTGCTAGACCGCCCGGGGCTGTCCAAGGCAATCGCCGCCTTGAAGCCCAGTTACGTGCTGGTCGTCGACAGAAGCGACCGGCTAGCCCGTGACATGCTGGTGAATCTCACCATCCGCCATCAAGTGGACCGCCAAGGAGCAACAATAGAATACGCCGACGGTTCTCCGGCGGACAACACGCCCGAAGGCGAACTATTTCAGAACATGCTGGCCGCCTTCGCGGCCTACGAGCGGGCGCGGATTCGTGCCAGGCTCAAGTGCTGGGCCGTGAAGAAAAAGGAAAACGGAGAATGGATGGGCCGCCCACCAATTGGATGGATGCGAGACCCCGAGGATTCCACCCAACTTATTAAAAACGACGCCGAAAGGCAAGCAATAATTAAAGCCTGCGAGCTAAAAGCGATCCACGATTGGAACTCAAATGCGACGGCGGAATTCTTGACCAGCATAGGGCCATGTCGCGGCAAGCCCTGGAGTGACCGCACCGTAAGGCGGATGATTAAGAAGCACGCTTTCTGGGCATGTCCGATAGCCGGAAAGCTCGAACTCGAACCGACTTCCCCTATTTAATGTGGATCGTCAAGCAGGTGGCAATAGATTTAATTTACCGTTCCTATTGCCACCTGCTGCCACCTCTTGCCGGTCGCAATACCGGAGACTAAGGCTCCACTAACCCCAAACCAGTCTCCTAATTCCCTACATGTAACACCGTCGCTCCGTAATTGGCGAATAAGGCGTATATCATCTTCTTTTAGTTTTGATCTTCCGTTTTGCTTCCCAAAAACTTTAGGCGGAAGCATTCGGCTTTCCCTGACAGCCTGCTGGGAATTTTCTTTATGCGTTCCTGCACTAAGATGGGCGGGGTTACAGCATCGCGGGTTGTTGCATTTATGTAGTATTATCTTTTCGGTGTCACCATGCGTAACTGTAAACGCTACACGATGGGCACGATAATTTTTATAGCGAATACGCAACACTCCATAGCCCCTTGCATCCTTCCACCTCTTCCACTTCCAACAATCTTCTGGACCGCAAATATCGACGTTGCCCCAGAAGCGTTTTATTTCCAGCGACGTTAAGACAATTGGTTCTACTTTGAACATAGTTTTTCTCTCTTAGGCATGTCCGATAGCCGGAAAGCCCGAACTCGAACCGACTTCCCCATGTTAACTCTGGCGAGAACGATCCTCGGCCCCGGTTTCTGGTTCAGAGCTTCTTTGTGACAGTATGTGGCGTATTCCCAAAAGCCAGCCCTGCCACGGATGATGTATCGCTTGTAATCGTGCTTAATGGCTAACAGCAGGTCCGCCGCGATCGGCTGTCGGTGAAGAGCCAGTTCTTGCGGTTATGCTGAGTTGACTAGCTTTTCAGCAGAGTTCCCATTACAAACTCAGCATTCTGCCCGGCTTCCGTAACAGCCGCCCTCGGCATAAAATGGATGCTTTCCCTAGTTTTAGTTTTCAGAAGGGAGAGCCCCATGATCAAAGGGCCGGTAAGAAATCTTGTGTCAGGTGACCTGGAGGCTGTGCTGCAGATAATTTTGGCTACGTGGCGGCGTTAATCGACGATAAAGGCACGACGCATCTGGCCGACTCCGAGTATCTCGGTGCCGGCGGCGTTTCCAAAGTCGACCTGCCTCGGCCCGACCTGCGCCAAGACCACGGCACCGCGCGACGCCGGGCGTCTATTTCGTTTCTGATGGGCTGAAAAGTACGGCGACTGCGTGGAGGTTACGGAGTGTGTGGTGTATTGTGGCGACGAAACAATCCACGCGACTGTCGTAGCTAATCCATTGACGCCAGGTCAGACGTTTCGTCGCCCGCTTCGGCAACCCTTTTCTCTAATTCGGCTTTTTCTCGCTTGGCATGCATCTCCTCGTAACCCTGTTGGTGCTTGGGATGGAGATCAAGTTGCAGTAGCCCGCCAGATCGGTGGTTGCAACGTCGAGCGATCTTTCCCGAAGCCTGCAGCTTACGCAACTCGCATGCACGACACGGCATATAAACCTTTCCGCCACACGTTGGACATCGCTCCCGAGGCCCCGTCGGCTTCCAGGATTCATCTTCAGTCGGCACGCGTGGCGGATAATCCGGCCGTTTTCCACTGGAAATCGCACAGACCGTGCCTCGACTAACGCCGACTACCTCGGCAATTTTTCGCTGACTTAGTTTACGCTCTGTCAGCAGGCGGCTGACATCCATAACAATCGAATTATTAAGCACTTGAATCTACCTACCCTTTCTAAAACCCCAGTCATGAAAGAAAAATCGAACCTTTCAAGGCTCAAAAAAATCCTGTTGCCGGGAAACGCTCCGACAACGGGCTCGCTGATAGCGTGGAGAATAGATAGGGAGTTGGTCTATTATCAAGTGCGTTTTTTCGCCCTAATAATGACTGGAGATCGGCATGCAAAAGGGCAGCGCGACGGTGGAGGCATCGACAGCGCCTGGCTGGGAGTGACTTCTCCATACATGGCGGTTGTGGAGGAGGGGGAGTTGCTTAGATTTGCCGGTACCTTGGTCGTGTGGCAGGTCAATCGAGCCGGTAGGGGCTCTCTGGGCGTTGCTCGTGGCGGGTTTCGTCCACGGGATCATTTTTGTCGGGGCCGGCGTAGAGGCGGTTGGGGTGGTTGAAGACCAGGCCCGGGATATCGCCGATGTTTTTGTAGGCGTGGACCACGCCGGGTGGGACGATTACGGCCTGGCGGTTCGACTGGCCGACGATGATTTTAGTTCTGCTTGCCCAGGAGAGCGAGTCGATGCGGATGTCCCAGAGGTAGAGGGCGAAGCGGCCGGGGCCGATGAAGGCGAAGTGGTCGGTTTGTTCGACGTGTTGGTGCGGCCCGCGGGCGACGCCGGGCAGGGTGAGGCTGATGTAGGCCATGGCGGGTAGGTTGTCGGCGTGAAGCTGATCACTACGAAAAAGTTCGACGAGCCAGCCGCGACCGTCGGCGTGTAGATCGAGCGATTTCATGTCGACGCCGTAGATGGGTCCGTCGTGGAAGAGTTCGGGCTCGCAGATTGTCGGACTTTGGGTCAGTGTTGACATGGGCTGGCGTTTTTCTTGCATGTGCAGCCGCCGCACCCGACGCGGGTATGGATTTTGTTCGGTTCCAGCAGGCGGCGGAGGTAGTCGCCGTAGGAGTTGTTGCAGCCCGCGGCCAGGCGTTGGAGCCGCGCAGCGTCGATAAAGCCCTTTTGATAGGCGATTTCTTCCAGGCAGGCGATTTTCAGGCCCTGGCGGGCTTCGATGGTTTCGACGAAGTTCGACGCCTGGTTGAGCGCTTGGGGCGTGCCCGTGTCTAGCCAGGCGAACCCGCGCCCCAGCCGCTCGACGCGTAGGAGATCGTGGCGGAGATACCAACGGTTGACGTCGGTGATTTCCAGTTCGCCGCGGTGCGACGGTTTGAGCCCGGCCGCCACGTCGACGACGTCGTTGTCGTAGAAGTAGAGTCCGGTTACGGCCAGGTTGGATTTGGGGCGTTGCGGCTTTTCTTCAAGCGAAACGGCGTTGCCGGTGGCGTCGATTTCCACGATGCCGTAGCGTCGTGGGTCGTGGACCTCATAGGCGAAGGTTGTTGCTCCGGTTGCATGGGATGCGGCGCGGGCGAGTATTTCGCAAAAGCCCTGGCCGTAGAATATATTGTCGCCCAGCACCAGCGCGACGTTGTCGCGGTCGATGAAGCGGCGGCCGATCAGGAATGCCTGGGCGAGCCCTTGGGGCGCGGGCTGAACCGCATATTGCAAGGAAATGCCCAAGCGGGAACCGTCGCCCAGCAGTCGTTCGTAGCCGCTGATATCCTCTGGTGTGGAGATGAGGAGGATATCGCGAATGCCGGCCAGCATGAGCGTGGACAACGGGTAGTAGACCATCGGTTTGTCGAAGACCGGCAGCAACTGTTTGCTGGTGGCCAGCGTGAGCGGCGCAAGCCGGGTTCCCGAGCCGCCGGCCAAGATGATGCCCTTGGTGAATTGGTTGTGATTGTTCATTGCGGTATCCTTTTGCAGACTGTCGTGGCCGCTATTTGCCGCAAAGGGCTGTTAAACGGGTTCGGCAAGATCACGGCGTTTTCGCGTGTTTAATGAACGGACGAACAACGCCAGCAGCATGAACGAAGCGGCCACGCTGCTGGCGCTGACCACGGGCTCTGATTTAGTCCTGGGGCGTCCGGACCGTTCGGCCAATAAGGCCGACTTTTGCCGAGAACGGTATACTCCCAACAACATGCCGTCCTGCCAGCGGCTATTGTCGATCGACCAGGGCGGGCTGGCATACAACCGCGCGCGGACTCGTTCGCCCTTGGTAATTAGCGACCACTTCTGATCGCTGCTGGAAAACATTTGTACCTGTTGGTCGTCCATGCATAGCTCGACCAGATGGCGTTTGGGAGCGGCCGAATCGCTCGCTCCCGTGGGCTGGATAGCCACAACCGTTCCTTCGCACAACTCACTTCCAACGAGAAGTCCATAAAGACGATTGGGGCCGAAGATCACGATGGGCAACAAGAGCATGCCGCCGATGGTTAACGCAGTCCACTTGATTACACGTTTCATTTTTCATCTCCTTGAGATTAGGTGGTGTTGTACCGTATTGATATTAAAACAAAGTGCCTTCCGGGAGGATTCCCGCTGTTTATCGGCGTCGCCAAATGCCACGCGGTCGTTTACGGCGATATTCGCGTACCATTTGAGTGTCGGGCTGCTTTGGGGCCGCTTTTTTGGCGTCTTTGTTGGTTTGGGTAGCCTCCGCTTGTGTTTTTTGTTTTGGGGCAACAGGCTTAGGCTTAGCCGGCGCTGATTTATCCGGTGCTGGTTTGGCAGGCGCTGGCTTGGCAGGTGCGGGTTTAGCCGGCGCGGGCTTGGGCGTTATTACCATCTCTGGCTTGGGCGGAATCAGCTTGGCTGCCAGGCCGGCGTTTTGCCACTGGCCATGGCGGCCGGACCAAGGTGGGGCCGGATAGAGCCGAACACGAACCCAGTCATTGCGCTTAACCATCATCCACTGGTCGTCCGAACTGGCAAACACATGCACTACTCCCCCGTTGCCGTGAAGCTTGATCAAATATGTTTCGACGTTACCTTCATCGTCTGGTTCGGTGGGCTGGATTTCGACTACCTGGCCATCGAGCTGCCGAGATTTGAGCAGTCCGTACAACCGGCCTGGCCCCAGCAACACGACAACGAGCAGTGCCACGACAAATAACCCCATAAGGGACCATTTCAATAAGCCGTTCATTCGTCAGTCTCCTCTTCTGAAGGCGAAAGTCCTATTACGATTTCATCCGCATCATCATCCGTCGGCATGTCGGTATTCGGCATCGGCATTGCCAGCCCGCTTTTATCTTCCAGGAACCGAGGAATCGACCTGAGAGTACGCTCCGATTCCACGGCCGACTGCAATTCCATGATGGCCGAATGTGCTTGCTCGAAGGAATCAGCACCGGGATCGCTGAGCGCTTTGTAGAACAGGTCCTGCATCATCAACTTGCGATACTGCTCGCGCAGCGATGTCAAGCGGGCAGACATTACGTGTTCCGATTCCTGCAGCCGCTTCAGGTTTTCCCGGCACCACATCCGCGATTCTTGGTCCAGGTTGCCCGCTTGCGATTCGTGCTCCAGGGCAAGCCGCTGGTAGATGACGCGGTTGAGTTCTTCGGCAGCTTCCCGCATGGTGCGGCGGGCTTTTTCCCGCGGCTCCTCTTCGATAAAGGCATCGCGAATCACTTCAAACAGGGATTTGAGGCGGCGGTAGATTTGTACTTTTTTCATCTTCGTTGCCTATGCTTCTTTTGTGTCAGCCTGACTGTGTATCAGCCTGACGGGACAAAAGCTTTTGTTGTTTCATACGATTGGCGGCCAGGTGCCCACTGAGCTGTTCGCTAAGGGCGTAGGCCTCGCTGCGCGACTTCTTCACATGGTGCGCAATGTCCGACCCGTCGTTGCCCTTGCTGCTGCCGAGCATCTTCAGCACGGATCGTTGGCCTTTGTTCATACGCGTCATTTGGATGGCCATATCCAGTTGGTTAAGCACCTGTGGAAGCGATTCCTTGTAGGCTTCGACGATTTCTCCGGCCTTCTTCTCCAGGTCTTCGGCCTCTTTGAGCCGGGTTTCCAACTGGCGTTTTTCCGTCTCCAGAATCATCTTATCTTGGGGGTCGAGATCTTGGGCCGCCAGAATCGCGTTGATCTCGTCAAGGCGCTCGAGAACCTCGTTTTTACCTGCCCGGCAGTAACCGACCTGGTAATGAAGATCCTCCAATTGGTCGTAAGCCTCCCTGCGCAGATTCGTCAGGTGCCATACAGGCGCAAGGTGGAACACGATATCGCCGGCGGTGCGCGTCACGCGGTTTATGGTTTTCTTAAACATCTCAATAAACTCCTCGTAGTAGATGGCCGATTGCCAGCAAGATCATTACCACCTGGGCAACGGCCAAAGTAACAGTCAGGCGGTAACGGCGTAGCCGGTCGACACATATGTCCGCGTATCGCCGGCTCGTATTTTCTCCCTGGTACTGATTCATCTTTTCCAGCATCCAGGATGTAAGCCGCTGGAGATAGGGTTCGACCAGGTGCCCCACGATCGAACTTTGCGGGCTCGACATGGTGTACTCGCGGCCCTTGCGAAATAGCTCCTGGCTACGTTTCTTAAGATCCTCGCACACCATTTCACCCATGCCGTCGAGCAGCTTCGCGGCCAACATTCGCGTCAACCAGGGCAAGGCCAGGTAAACCGCCAGGCTGATCGCGGCGTAGGCCGCGCTATAGATCAATGTATAGATCGCCCAAGTTTGCATTATCGTTCTTCTCCGTGTTTACTAATTTCCGAACCGAATCGGCTTCAAGGATAGTTCCAGTCGCCCGCCCAATGGTGGCTCCACGCTTGGCCTTTGTGGCTGCCGGTGGTCACCCAATGGAGTCTCTTGGTGCTCGGGTCGTTGTAGTTGAATACGATATTGGCGGGCGAATCCTGGCTGTTGCACCAGAAAGTGACCTCCACGCGGTCGCCTTTGATACGGCCCCGGAACCGCGAGTCGGGCAAGCGGCTCTGGCCGCTTAACGCATCGCCACAAGCGTTTTGCTTGGAGGCCCTGCTGTATTCGTAGACCATTGACCCGTTGGGATTGATGATCCACTGATCGTAGGCGCCGCCTCCGCGCTCGAAAAACACCTCGCAGTTGAAAAACTTCCCCCAGTCTTGCCGTTTGCCCGCCGCAATATCTCCGTATTGCGGGTTGATGGGGCCGCTGATGCGATAATAGGTCCGATCGCCTTCGCTCCATTTCTGCAGTGTTGCGTTTTCGGGCATCTGGCCGAAGCGGCTTTGCCAGGGTATCGTTGCGACCTGCTTTCCCTCGGAGGAAAACGGTGTCTTGCTTCCAAATATGATTGGCGACTGGGCGTTTGCCGCCGGGCTTGACTGCGCTTGCTCGGCTTGCGGGCCTTGGAGCCATGGCAGCCGTTCGGCCACAAATCCACCAATACAGTAGATCATCACCGCGCATCCCAGAACCCCCGCCGCCAGAATGGTGTTGAATTTTTTCAGTTTCATTGCAGACTTCCCCTTGGTTCGTGCTTCGCAATCGGCCACTGGTATGGTCGAAAATCTATGTGCCCTTCTTGGCCATCTTCCCGATAGCAAAAGCGAATTGTTTCGACCGGTTCGCGTTGCGGCGTCCAAAACGTAAGGGTGATATGGCCGCTCTCGCGTTCGATTTTGTAGCGACCCGCCGCCACGATGCTGCGGGCAGTGCCCCGGTCGTGAAATTTCCAAAGCTTTGTCGCGCCGCTGAGCATGAATCGCTCCACCTTGTGGCTTTGCTCGGCGCGATACTCGGCTTCGCAGAAAACAAATATTTTTGTGTCGTTGCCATTTGTAACATCTGCAGGTGATTCAGGGCCGCGAACTTGATAGTAGATCCGACCCGCCGCCCGCCAGCAGTTGGCCCTCACGCGGCCCATGATTGCTCCCTCTCGACGTTTCACGGTCATGGCGTGGAAATCTTTTGCCGGGATATTCCAGGCGTTTTGCAACTGGGCCTTGGCAAGTTGCATCGGCTTATCGGCAAGGTTCGGCATGCGTCTTTCCACCCATCCTGCGGCGCGTTGATAGATTAAATACAATCCCATGCCCATGCATAAAATGACGACTGCTCGCCATAGCGGCCCGGTGCGAATTCTCATGATTGGCCCACACAGCGTCCCTCTTGAATGCCCACTCGCGGCTTGGTTGCAAAGCGAGCAAAAAACCGCTGCCCAGCAGACGGTTCCCCGTCAAGCATCGCTCGCCAGTCGTCGCCGAGCAACCGCGCTTCGGCTGATTCCCGATCCCGCACGGGCTCGACCCGTCGACCGCCCTCGGCGCATTGCTCGATGCATTGCTCGACGAGGAAACAAAACAGTTCGTCGGGCGTGGTCTTTTCAAGCACCGTGGAAACCTGGTAGGGCTCGCTTGCGGAAATCTTTGCACTGCCCGCGCCTACCAGCAATGGCATGTAGGCGTGCATGGGAGCCGGGTAGCCGAGCTTCCGGTAACATTCTTCGTAAAGCCCGTTGAACTCTCGGCGATCTTCTCCGCGGATGATGTGCGTGATTCCCATGTGCGCGTCCAAAAGGGCATTGTGCAGGAAATAAGACACCGGTCGGACGCAACTCTGGTTCCAAGTCTCCAATGCAATCATGCTAAGCGCCGGATCGTTTGCCCGGTTGACAAACAGCCTGTCGCCATTCCATATGACGCGATCCGGCCCCATTTCCAACCGCTTCATATCGTGGAGAATTTGTTCTCCATGCGGTTTGGTAACCTTGTCGTCAAAGGAACCGTTCGGAGTCATGTTGATTTCGTCCAATACCAGCACTAACTCGGCGGCGCGGCCTTCGCGGCGAATCGCCTTGACCAGCGAATGCATCACAAACACAAGCCAGGCGTGACCTACGTGGAGCTTCGAGCCGGGGGTAGGCATAAACTTGAAACGAATAGGGTTTGTTTCTAAATTGTGGCGATCCATAGTGCTCCAGACTCATTACTACTCAAAACTTGTTGTTTTGTGCCGTCGACACGGGCGCGCACCGCAAGCGCGGATATGCTCCTGATTGCTTTGCCACGGAAAAACGGCTTCACTCGTTGCCTACTTTCCCGTGCCATGCCAAAGCGGTGGCGCTACGGTTCAAGCTTTCCGTCCGACCTGCCAAGCTTGTCCTGATGCTTATGATCTTACAGATTGACAATGAAAATGCAATGTAAATTTTTGGGCCACTTGATGCGTGTGGCAGTCTATTTGCTCGACGCCGTTAGTATTGTGCCAACCGTGACTGGCCTAGAAACTTGCGTTGAACTCGCCTTGCACACGAGTATAATCGGGTACTGATGTCGGCAACGGCCGATTTCAACATAATGCGAACAATAGGAACATGAGGAGACACGCCATGCGTCTTTTACGCGGCGAAATGACCCATGCCGGCTTACAGGCAGAAAACCGTGAAGACATCGACTTTGTCATTCACACCAACCCGGATGCCGACGTGACCCGACCCGGCAATGTGCGAACCTACTGCACTGAAAGACGTTGCGAGGGCATGCCGCCCGTGGTAACTCGCCCCGAATCACTAAGAGATCAGACCATCGCGACGTTGAAACCCGGCGTACGGGCCATGCTGGGCAACGCCGGATGCGAGCTTACCTTTCGGCACATCACTCCAAGGCCGAAAACAAACGTACGTGCCATGCTTTGTTGGGCCGAGGAGGCTTATGGAATCATCGGGGAGCAGTTGGTACTGGTGCCCATGGACTACGATCTGATACACGATGTGATGACAGGCGGCCGCTTGCTCAAGTGGGCCGCAAAACATCGTGTTCCGCTATTAGTCTTTTGCGGATACAGGTTCTTGTTTCCGGAAGACGCCTTCGAGCACATTTGCCAAGTCTGCGCTAGGTTTCCCATGCGGGCGTCTAGAAACCCATTTAGTTATCCGTACACGGAAGTTTCCGAAGCCGTCCGGCAAAGCGGCGCGGAGGTTTGGACCGGAGCCGGGTTCCACAAAGGACTTATCGCCGGCGCGATGGATAAAGCGAAAGAATTCGGCTTTACCGCTGTGCTCACCACACGCGAAGCCTGGGCGCGGTCCAAAGCGTAGTCCCGATAACAGTGTTCTTTAGCCACGAAAACAAGAAGGTATCTCATGAATGATGCGAAGGTTGTCTGCACCGCAGCTTACAACAGGCCGCAATATTTTCGCAAGGTCTTAAATGCTCTTTCACGGTGTACTGGGATCGAGGACTACATTATCGTACCTTGCGTAGAGCCGGGAAACGAAGAAATTCGTACCCTCGTAGAGACAATCAGTTTTGCCGAGTGCCGTCCCGTTTTCAATCCCCGTAGACTAGGGTTCAACGCCAACATTCGCCAAGCTTTTAGCAAGGGCTTCGAGTTGGCCGACTTCGTCATCCTCGTTGAAGATGACATACTGTGCTCAAAGGATGCGCTCTTGTATTTCGAACACTGTCGCCAACGCTATCAGAACGACGACAATGTGTTGTCGGTGACAGGGTATAACCGCTCCCGTGAATGTTCTGTAGAATCACATCATGAAATACGCAGGCGACAGTGGTTCGTCCCTTGGAGCAGTGCTTTCTGGAAAGACCGCTGGCGGATGATCGCCCCTGGATGGCCACGTCGACGTCATGGAATATCCTGGGATGTACGAATTAATAACCAGTTTTGCCAGTCGCAAGGGTTTCGGGAAATCTATCCGTTGCTCTCCCGCGCGCAAAACATTGGGGCCGAAGGCGGCGCCAACGTTCCCAGCGCCCAGTGGCATGCCCAGCACCAACACGTACCCTTTTGGGCCGAAGACGCCGATGTCCAGCCAGGAAAATTCTGGGAAAATAAAGTGTAAAACGGATCTAGAAATTACCAAAAAACAATTCTCATGCGTACGATCAAGCAAAAATCAATTCTTTTTCAACAACGCAAACGGATTTGCGTAAAAAATGCCGCCCGGTTGGCTGAAGAGTATCTCAAAAGCATACCGCCGTTCCCAAACACCTATAACTGCCGCGGCATTGTGACTTGCGCGGGTGGCCCGAAGTACCATCCTTCTGCCTGGGTACTTCTCAAGATGCTTCGCAAGCTCGGCTGCCGGTTGCCTATCCAGTCGTGGTACTTGGGCGAAAAAGAACGGGACCCAAAATGGATCTCGCTGGTCGAGCCGCTGGGAGTGGAGTGTGTCGATGCGTTTGAGGTTCGCAAGCAACATCTGCATCCGCGGCTAAGCGGCTGGGAGTCTAAACCGTACGCCATCCTGCACTCGCCGTTTGAAGAAGTTCTTTTTCTCGACGCCGATAACGTGCCCGTCCACGATCCCACATACCTCTTCGACGACCCTCGCTATCGGGCCACGGGTTCGGTATTCTGGCCTGATGGACTCTGCACGCCGCAATCCAGCCCCCGATGGGAAATCTTCGGCGTATCCTACCGTGACGAATGGGAGCAGGAAAGCGGTCAGATCCTGATCGACAAACGGGCTTGCTGGGAGGCCTTGAATTTGTGCAACTGGTACAATCTCCATTCCGACTTCTATTACCAACACGTTTACGGCGACAAGGACACGTTTCGCTTCGCCTGGCACCGTTGCGGCCAACCGTATCTGATGCCGCGCAAGGGCATAATGAGACTACGCCACACGATCTGCCAACATGACCTGGACGGCCGACGACTGTTTCAGCATCGTTGTCACGTCAAATGGTCGCTCAGTCGAAATCACCGCGTGCGAGGCTTTAAGTACCAACATGAGTGCGAGCAGTTCGCCGAAGAACTTCGCCAGTGCTGGCGGCCCGAAAAATAGAGTAGCCGTTAGCCGCCCAGACGCTTTTTCATGGGGTGGCCAAAAACTCGTATTGAATATTTCCGCGAACGCACTACATTGATAACGTTCACCTTGTTTCTTGAGGGGAACATTTTTCGGTCAATCAGACTGAACCGGTTTCGAAGGACATAAGGTCATTTCGAAACAAGAGTCCGTGTTGCTAGACGCTTGCTTTGCGCGCCGAGCGTAAGCGAAAACAGACATTCACACCCAAATTTCACGCGCGCCACGTATTTAAGAAAGGTTTGTTATGTTGTTACTCTCAGTCGCCCTCGTCTCCGCGAGTCTTTCCGCGGTACCGGAATACTCCGTTGCCGACACGTCGGATCCGGCTTCTTGCGGCGAGTATTGTGAAGGGGTTGTCCGCCGCTCAAACGGCGAGGTCCGCATCGTTGTCGACGACTTGCTCACAAAAGGTTTTGGCCTACCCTGGGGCCATCGTCGCGTCTACAGTAGCCGTTTAATACCGAGTTGCGATATTGGCCAAGGTCACAATTGGATGGTCTCGCAATGGCCTCGCTTGTTGCGAGAACGCGGCGGACGGACCGTAATCGCGGTTTTTGATTCTTGCAAAACATTTTGGTTTGAACAAATGAATACAGGCCTATACGAAGCCAGATTCGGCGTCCGGCATACGCTTGTCCACGACGCCCGGCACGGCGTGTATCGCTTGAACCAGCCTGACGGAACCGTGTGGGAATTCCACGATTTCCTGCAATCCAACTGCCCCGCAGGCATTTTGAAACGGGTCATCAGTCCCGGCCAACAGGTCACCAAGGTCACTTCCTACACGAATAATCGTATTGCCGAAATCGAGCGGACCGTAACCGAAGGCGAGTTGACCACGACGGAGGCCTACGGTTACTTCTACATTGAAAAGGGGGAGAACGCCGGGCGGCTCGGATACGTTGTCCTGCGTCGTAAACAGAACAATGAAGGCTGGCGGAACATCCTTGGCGTCCGGTACACTTACTACGATGGCAATGAATTGCACGGCAGTCTCGGAGACCTGCGAATGGCCACCTTGCAACACCATGGCGACAAAGGTTGGGTGGACGAAAAAAAATACTACTATCGATACTGGAATAATTCAACCGCTGGGAAGGGTTTTAAGCACGCGTTGAAATACGTTCTGAATTCGGAAGACCTTTATGACTTGATCGAGGATTCCGATGTTTCCATGCTCTTTTCCGTGAGTGACGAAAAACTGGCCCCTCATGCCACATACTATTTTCAGTACGATTCGAACCGGCGGGTCAGCAAGATGGCTCGAAACAGAGGTCACATGGAATACCTGTTTCAGTACACCGACAGAATCCGCGGCAACGATCACAACGCCTGGACGCGAAAGACGGTTGAAAGGGGGCCCAGAGGCGGCACTAAAACCGTCTATACGAATTATGCCGGTCAGATTCTGCTTATTGACCGTCAAGGTCAAGGGTGTGATACGATAGAATATCGTCGTTATGATGGCCGTGGACGAGAAGTGCTTCGCGCGGCTCCGTCGGCAGTCGCGCATTATCGGGACGACACTAAGTCGCAAAATGGCCGGCTCGAAGTTTATCTTAAGCCGCACGAAGGTTATATTACGCTGCATGAATACTACGATGCCACCACCGCCGCTGCCAAGCCGGGCGGTATTAAAGGTTTTTTGCGGTACACTAAAACCAAGAAAGGAAACGAAGGACCCGAGAAACTTTTGATGGAATACCGATACGTCAAACGGCATCTCGGAGACAAAGCTGACGGAGCAGCCATCTGCCTAAAGGCATTGCTAGCAAATTATATTGACGGCAAAGAGAACCATCGCCGTGAATACGAATATCGCTTGCACCAGGGTACACTGCGAATTCTTGAAAAAACCATCACAAGAGTTTCCGCGCGAAAAACCAAAAACGGCTTACCCCAGCCGGAAGTGGAGGTGAGCCGCTACGACCCGTTCGGCCATTTCCATTGGTCGATCAACCAATGGCATGACATCACGTACCATGAACATGACCCGGTCACGGGTGAACGAAGAAAATTCATTCTTGATGTGGACTCCGATAAAATGACTGTTCCCCAGGGATGGCATTCGTCGGAAAAAGGCGGTAGCCACCGTGTGACCGACTACGAAATAGACGATAGGGGCCGAATTACACAGGTTCTTTGCGCGGAAACCGATTGGCGTGGAGTACCCATCCGGCCGACTCTTTGGACTACTTACAAGGACGACATTCGTGAAACGTGGAGATCCGGGGGTTACGCCGGCGGCGTGAACTTTGACAAGTTCACACTTACTAGTCCGGTTTCGATCACTAAACTCAATGCGGCGGGTCGCCATATTGCGAATATTCAGGCCAAGCGGGCCTCTGCCGAAGGCAAACTTTCGGCGACGGACGAGTTCCCGCGTTCAACATGGACCAGTTGGACAATCAATTCCTACCGAAATGGCAGGCGGCAATACTATCGTTGCTACCACAAAATCCCCGAAAGTGGCGAGGGCAAGCGAGGTCATAATTATGTTCAGACTGACTATGAATATGACTCCATGGGACGCCTCATCATGATTGAGGATACTCAGGGTAATATTACCCGAACTGTTTACGTCGATGAGAATCATTCTCGGATAGAATACACCGGCACAAACGACATCGGTGCTACCGAAGACGATCCCACCGGCGGCGGCCATCCTGAAAACAACATGAAGCGGGTTGAACATGAATACCCTGAAGACAAACCAGCCATGATGGGCAGTGGTCTCCACTAACATATCTGGCGTCCGAAGGTGAACACGTCCGATCACTAACGAATGTCTTGGGAAATCCTGGATGTCGAAAAACATGGTGATAAACGGTTTTTCGACATCCTTTTCCAGAACTCGCAACTGTGGTCTTCCGAGTATTACCGTGCCCTATCCCCTTGAAAAGAGAGCAAGCCGTGAAAACAATCTTGATGTGCGGATGCTTTCGTTCTGGAACAACAGTTGCGGTTCATCTGCTGAACCGGCATCCGGAAGTTGTCTTTACCAATGAGTTGCAAATCTTTTGCTCTCAAAACAGACGTTCAATACGCGAGCGGATTCTTGCCACACAAGCCGAGCATATTTTTCAGGAAAGCCGGTTGGACATTAACGGTCTTCGTCGTACTGCTCGCAAAAAACGCGTGCTCAGTTTGGAGCAAACGATAGAGCTATTTGCTAGTTTCCGTAAACCTGGGGTTAGGTGGTACGGTGATAAATCGCCTGCTTACACTCTAAACCTCGACTATATTTTTCAGCAAACGCGTGTACCCAAAGTGATCTGTTGCATCCGCGACGCTCGTGAAGTGATAGAATGTCAAATCCGACGCTACTATTCCCACGTTGCCCAAGGGCTGACGCCAGGGCATTGGATGCGGAACTCGATCGAGGGGTGCTTGCAAGGTGTCACCTGGCTGCATTACATGCAAAGTTGGCAAAGATTTTCTAGAAAGAATAAAGGCCTCTGCCACGAGCTACACTACCACAAAATGGCTGAGGATACGGAACTTGAGGCGGAACGATTGGCCAAATTCTTAGACATTGATGTCCAACCATTGAAGGATATCTTTTTGCGTGATTTCCGCCCCAAATTGGGGCTATGGAAGAGCGATTATCCCAATCTTACTCGGCAGTTGCCTACGGCATATCTCGAAATGCTCGCCAATTACGATTTCGAGCTTTAGGATGTGAATTTGGAGACGTGTTGCAACGGGAGAGCGAAAACAAACGGTTAGGGGGCGGGATCGGACTGCCGCTGTGAGCCGGTTTCTTCCTTATCGCATGCCTGCCACATACCCAGCGGACAACCTTCCGTAGCCATGCGGATTTTGTTTAGAAGGGCCAGTCCTCGTCGACGCACGCGGCAGCCGCATATCACGCAGGCCTCTTTCTTTTCGTCATACTGCTCACAAGTCTTGCAGTGGGCCTCGAATATGTTTTGGACGTCTTCTTCAGATCGCACCGGGCGGCCGGCCGCAACCCAACGGCGAACTGCTCGCGAGTAGCGCATGGCTCGAGTCGTAATGCCCGGTAATGTGTCCTTGCTCATAAGAATGGCCTCGGTGACGCTTAGAAAGATATGGTAGTAAAATCACGGGTGTCATGCTGCTTGCTTACGAAGACAGGCCTTTTCTTATGTCAAGGCATGCCCACGCGAACGAGGATCATGACACCCGGGTAAGACGGATCGACTGCTGATATGTGTTTTACGAGGTGTTAGCGTCGACATCGAAGTCCGAGCCGACGAAGGGGGCGTCGGCATGCATCGTCGCTGTCGCATGGCTGCCGACGATTTTTTAGTCGCAAGAGTGCTTTCCGCACGATTCTCCCGCGACGCAAGGGTTGTGGCCCGGAGGCTTTTCGCCCTTTTGGCACGTCCCGTTGCGGTGAGGCTTCGGCTTGTGCCGCAACCCCGCTCGGACAAGTCCCATCAGCTTTACATCTTGCCGGCATGATCTTCCGGGATCGGTGTCCGGCGCGACAGACACATGCAGCCGATCCGCAATCGGGCAGAATCTCCCCGAAGCTATGCATGTCTTGCTGAACACCTGAACCCAACAGAATTGATAAAACAACGTACGTGACAGGCATGACTTTCTCCTTTTCGGTTCGTGCCTAAAACTTAACTACTTGTTCGGGAAATGCACTTCGCATTCCGCATGTGTTGATGTTAACAGATGAGGAGCAAGCTTCAACGTCGGTTTTTGTGCCACCGCAACCGATTCGAAATCCAAAGTGGCTCAAAAACTCATGTTGCAAGTGTTCCGTGGTTCGATTCTATTTAGAGCATGACCTGAAAGCCTCGGTTGGATAACTCTTGTCAGCCCATGGCTTCCTGCATCTTGCAGTCACGCTAACTCGCTTGCGACTAACGAGTCGCCGGCAGCGTTCCCTTGTTTATTCACCGGCATCACCGGGCGCTCGGGGTACGCGCCGCGGCAAAGCGCGAACCATGAATGCGGGCGAGTCCAACAATAACGACTGAGCGAGAAGTGAAAACAATGCCAACAATTGTAGCCGTCGGGGGTGGAGATCTGGGACGTTATGGCACCTTGCCCATCGACCGTCGAATCGTCGGCCTTACGGGTAAAAAGCGGCCTCGCGCCTTGTTTCTGCCCACGGCCAACAGCGATAACGAGTCTGATTGGTTGGCCTTTGATAAGGTCTACGGCAAGCGTCTGTGCTGTCGCACGGATGTTTTGCGACTTATTACCCGTCGACCACCTAAACGAGAGATCGCCCGGCTGATACGCGCGGCCGATATGATCTATGTCGGTTGGGGATACACGTTACGGATGCTGCGGCTCTGGCGGCGGTTGGGCGTTGACGAACTGTTGGTGCGGGCTTGGAAGAACGGGACCGTGTTGTCCGGGATCAGCGCGGGGGCCGTTTGCTGGTTTCGCCACGGCCACAGCGATTCGATGTCCCTCTACAGCCGGGACGACTGGAGCTACATTCGCGTTCGCGGATTAGGACTGATCGACGCCATCGCCTGCCCACACTTCGACGGGCCCAATCGAGATGAGCGGTTCCGGGAAATGATTCGCAAACAAGGCGGACTGGGAATCGCATTGGATAACAACTGCGCAATAGAAGTGGTCGACGACGAGTATCGCATTTTGGCCGCCAAAAAGAAGGCCCGGGCCTATCGCGTCTTCAAACAGGAAGGCGAGGTAATAACCGAGCAAATCGCGCGCAAACAACAGCGAACGCCTCTAAGTGATCTTATGATTCGTTGACAAAACAAAACCATACAACACCAACTTTTTGAAAACGGGAGTTCTTACCATGGATTACACCATTTTATGGTGCACAAGTTGCATTGCGTTATGCCTGACAATTGCAACTACCAAACCCAACAACACGCCACCCCACGATCTGGTGCGGATTGCCGTCAAAGGCACGGCAATCGACGTCTTCCCCGACGCGGTTCAGGTTGTCGTAAAGGATCCGGACACGGCCGCCAAACGCCTGGAAGAGAAAGGCGGAGAAAGATTGCCCATGGAAGCCAACGGCGCAATCGTGGTCGCCCACAAGAAAGTGGCTTACTACTTCGGCACGCCAAAGATATTCAACCAGGTCAATCTAGATTACAAGTTCGCCTTGGGTGATGTGATCTATATCTTCTGCCGGGAGTCCGCCGAAGAGGTGACGTCCTTTGTCATAAAATACAAACTTACCAAGCACGACACGATCACGATGAACGACAATATCCGGCGCGACGTCTACGTCGGCGAACCCGGCTATTACGTTCGCTTTCCGGTGCTGGACACATGCTACACTTGCCCGCTTCACCCACAGCCGATCGTTAACGAACCCGGCACGTGTCCAGAATGCGGCACCGAACTTGCCAAGGTACGCATGTACCGCTGAATGTACACATCAGTCCCTCACGCCGTCTCGAAGCAAATCGCGGCAGAAAGGTCGACCATGACGGAACACTCTAACATCATCATGGAGCATGCGGAATCGCCCAGCAATGTCGGTTGTCTCAAGGACGCCGACGCGGAGGCCACGACCGGCGCCGTGGGTCGCCCGCCGTTCATGACGATGTCTTTCCGCATATGCGAGGGAATCGTCGATGCGGTGAGGTATCGTACCTTCGGATGCGCGCCGGCCATCGCCGCCGGTTCGGTGCTGACCGAGATGATCACCGGGCGAAGCCTATCACAATGCCTGGAGATTACGGAGCAACAGCTTCGCGACGAGCTGGGAGGCGGTTCAAAAGGTAAAGACTACACACCACTAGCATTGTCAACAATGCGTAAGGCACTCACGGAATATCTTAGCGCGGGCAAGTCCCAACAAAATTGAAAATCTTGAAGGATCGTTAAGCTTTTCACAAGGCTAAACGTTAAATACCAAAATGAGCAAACGAGCTGACAAGAGAAAAAAATCCAGGAAGCACACACGCCGGAAGTCGCCAGAGCGATCAGAACAGTCCACGGCCGTGGCAGCCTATCGCGCCGCTAGCCGACTGGCACGCGATGGTCGGTACAAGGAAGCACGCCGCAAGTACAAACAATTGGCCAAGCAGTTGGATAATCCACGTTTATGTTCGCTGATCCAAAACGACCTGGCCGTGCTAGCGGCTCTCGAAGGCGATGAAAAGCACGCTTGGGCCGGATTTAGCGTGGCGGTCGAAAACGACAACTTCAAGGAACCGGCGCAATCTAATTTGGCGATGCTTGAATCGCGAACGTCACGCATGGAATTGGCGACGGAACCTGTTGTCGAGTCGTCGGATACCGCCTCTGACCGGCAGTCGTCCCCGCGGTGCAAGATTGCCATTGTAAGCTTTTTATTCAATTGGCCGGCCACCGGTGGCGGAAACATCCATACCGTGGAATTGGCCCAATTTCTGATCCGCGCCGGCTACGAGGTGCGTCACTTCTTCGCGGACTTCAAGCCCTGGGAAATCGGTGGCGTGCGCGAGCCGCTTCCTTTCCCAAGCGAGAAGATCGAATTTGACGAGTCCCAGTGGACGGCCCGCAATATTCAAACCCGCTTTCGCGAGGCGGTCGAGCAGTTCGACCCCGACCATGTGATCATCACCGATTCCTGGAACTTCAAACCCCTGTTGGCCGAAGCCCTGCAGCAATATCCCTACATCTTGCGGCTGCAAGCCCAAGAATGTCTCTGCCCACTGAATAACTTGGGGCTGCTCGCCGAAAGCAATGGCCGGTTCGGACAGTGTCAATACAATCAATTAGCCAATCCAGACGAGTGCCGTCGCTGTCTCGAAGCCCAGGCGGGTCAGTCGGGCGGCCTGCATCGGGTCGAAAGAGCGCTAAGCGGCGTGGGCACCGAACAGTATGATCGCCTCTTGCGTCAGGCCTTCGAGCGAGCCGAGGCCGTGCTTGTGCTGAACCCGTCGATGCAAGAAATCATCCAACCTTACACCAAGTCGCTTCACGTTGTCACATGGGGCATGGACCCAGACCGCTTTCCCTGGCCGTGGCCGGCGGAACCCAGTGAACTGCGTACACCGGGACTGATCCAATTGATTTTTGCCGGACTGCATAACGAGCCCATCAAAGGCTATCACGTGCTGCATGAGGCATGCACAAAGCTATGGCATCGGCGTCAGGATTTCGAGTTGGTTTGCACGGCGGATCCGCCCGGTCGGGTCAATCCCTTCACTCGCTTCGTGGGTTGGCTCCCACAAAAGGAACTTCCTCGATACATGCGAGCGGCGGACATTTGTATCGTGCCCACCATCGCTCGCGACGGACTGAGCAGAACGTCGGTGGAAGCAATGGCAGTCGGTCGCCCGGTAATCGGAAGCCGGCTGGGAGGGCTCCCTTTCACGATAGAGGACGGAGTGACGGGTCTTCTTTTTGAAGGGGGGAATGCCGACGATCTGGCAACCAAGATCGAGCATCTATTGGACAACCCGGAGCTGCGTGAGCAAATGGGGCTGGCCGGCCGCAAACAATTTGACGAACGGTTTCACTGGGATTCGGTTATCGAGCGCGACTACCGACCAATACTCAAGCCGCGTGTATTATCACACCAGCAGGAGAAATAGAGCATGACAATTCGACGAGTGGCGTTGATCTATGATGACAAAGTACGGCCCGACACCACTGGCACCCATTGCCGCAGCGCGCTTGAGGAGTTGGTGGAGGTTGTGCATTTTCACCCGTCGGAACTTGATAGCGTTCCCCGCGATGGCTTCGATCTATACCTGAGCATCGACGACGGGCTTCGCTATCATCTGCCGGACGACCTGCGCCCCAGCGCCTGGTGGGCAATCGACACGCATATGGATTTCGACTGGTACAAAAACCGTGCCCCGTCATTCGACTTCGTTTTCACCGCACAACGCAACGGATCCCAACAGTTGCGCGAGAACGGTATTGCCAACGTACATTGGCTTCCCCTGGCCTGCAACCCGGCACTCCATCGCAAACACGAAGTTCCCAAAGAACTGGATATCTGCTTTGTGGGCAACGTTGCGCCGGGGCCACGCACGGAACTGCTGCAACTGATCCAAAAGCAATTCCAAAACAATTTTGTCGGCCAGCGTCACCTTGACGAGATGGCGCGCACTTTCAGCGCATCGCGGATCGTCTTCAATCGGAGCATAAAAGACGACCTGAACATGCGTGTATTCGAGGCCCTCGCCTGTGGGTCTCTGCTTTTGACAAACGCCCTGCCCAACAACGGTCAGGACGAACTCTTCACCAACAGCGAGCATCTGGCAACCTACCGGGATTCAGAAGAACTGCTCGATAAGGTCGACTACTATCTCCGCCACGAAGATATACGCGAACGCATCGCGGCAGCCGGTCGAAAAACCGTTCTCCAAACCCACACTTACCGTCACCGCATGGAGGAGATTCTCCGCACAATTGAAGATTCGCAAACAACCGAAAACCAAACGGACACGGGTTCCACGGGGTGCGGTTATTTCGATTTTGCCCGTCCAGAGTTGCTCGCACTGATTCCCGAATCGGCAAGGCATGTTTTGGATATTGGCTGCGGAAGCGGCAGACTTGGCGGCGCGCTCAAGGCCAGACAACCCGCGACGGTTGTTGGCATCGAACTTAATGCGAAGGCGGGAGAAGCCGCCCGTACTCGGTTGGACGACGTGATCGTCGGCGATGTCGAAAAACTCGATAAGCCTTTCGAGGAGGCGTCCTTCGACTGTATTGTTTGTGGCGACGTATTGGAACATATGCGTGATCCGAAGAAATTTCTGCAACGAGCTCGCAAGTGGCTGAGCGAAGACGGGCGTTTGATTGCCAGCATACCCAACGTCCGTCACCACAGCGTGGTTCGCTCATTGCTGGAAGGCAACTGGACCTATGAATCCGCGGGTCTGCTCGATGAAACCCATCTACGTTTTTTCACGCGTCGTGACATTGCGGAAATGTTTCGTTCGGTCGGCTACGATATTACCAACTGGCAGATCACTCCTGCTCCCGGAGAAGAGGACTTGCTGAATAAAAACCATGGCGGAAATGTACGGATGGGAAAGCTGAATATCCAGGGGCTTCCGGCAAAGGATGCCGAGGAGTTTTTTGCCTACCAATACCTCATCGTTGCCGAACCCTTGCGGGCCGCGACGCGAGAATTGTCATCAATCGTGATCCTGACGTACAACCAACTGCAATACACTCGGCAGTGCGTCGAGAGCATCCAATCGCGGACGACGCAGCCTTACGAGTTAATTTTCGTGGACAACGGTTCAACGGACGGAACTGTTGATTATTTGCGTTCGCTGTCCAATGTAACGGTAATTGAAAACACCGAAAACCGGGGGTACGCCGCAGGCGTCAATCAAGGTATCCGGGCAAGTCGAGGAGAATATATCGTACTGCTGAATAATGATGTGGTGGTGACCAGCGGATGGCTCGACCGCCACCTCAACGCCTTGGATCGGGACCGCTCCATTGGCCTCGTCGGTCCTACTCTCACTTGGCCTGAATGTCCGCAGATGATCGATCCGCCCTATAAAGACCTGGCGGAACTGGAGACGTTTGCCCACACTTGGGCTACGGAAAAGGAAGGGTGCGTGGAAGACGTCCCCGAGTTGATCGGGGCCTGCATGGCAACCCGGCGGGAAGTGATCGATCGTGTTGGACTACTGGATGAAGACTTTGGCATCGGGCAATGTGAAGACAAAGACTTTTGTCGCCGTGTTGCCGCCGCGGGCTATCGCTGCGTGATAGCCCGAGATGCCTTCGTTCATCACTTCGGCCACCGAACGTTCTTGGGAAATAACATTGACTCGGGGAAATTGCTTGTCAAAAACAAACAACTCCTTAAAGAAAAATGGAGCGCTAGTTCGCCCTCCTCCCCCTCCAAGAATCTTGATTGCCAATCGAACACGCTTGGAGTAGCCAGCGCGAATAGTGTCCCGCTCCAGAAAGGTACACGCCAATTAAAAATACTTTATATGAGATATACGAATCCCCTGGATACGTCACGATTCGTGAAAGCAATACGAGATAATGGACACGACGTTGAAATATTGGACGAACGGGCGATAGAGTCGCCCGAGGCTCTTATTGAGTTGATCAATAATGGAGATTATGATTGCCTCGTATTTTTCAAAGGACGCATCAATCCCAAGACGCAAACGGAACTAATCTCTCCGACCGGAGATGGAATCGCCCGTGTTCTGCGCGAGATAAAAATACCCGGATACACCTGGTATTGCGATAAGGTTCTAGATTTCGAATACAATCGTTCTCGTGAACTCTGGATGCAAAAAGTGGCCCCCTTATGTCGCGTAGCCTTTATCAGCGACGGAGCCTTGGCCAAGCACACGAATTGGGGCCGCTGGCATATTCTAAATCAAGGTATATTCCGCGAGGATGTTCGATTTATTGATGTGCCAGAAGACGAGCGTCGCGATATTGCGTTCGTGGGAAGCATCTACGGGGAGAGGGCCAAAGAATTGGATCCCGTAGCGGCCGGCTTCCAACTTGACGTTGTCTTCAACGCTCACGGTCCGAAACTCAGTCGAATCCTGCGTTCATACAAGATCATCATAGGCCCACGTTACCCAAGCGTCCCCTTCTACTGGAGCGCTCGACTCTACGACACGCTAGGGCACGGCGCGTTCTTCCTGGCACCAGAGATTGAAGGGATGCGCGAGGAAGGATTCATTCCTGGCGTTCATTATGCCGCATTGAGTGACGACCCCGTCGCCGATGTCCGCTACTGGCTCGACCACCCTGCCGAACGAGAACTGATCGCTAAGGTGGGACAAGAATTAGTTCTCAGTCGTTTTACATTCAGCCACCGTATACAAGAACTAGTTCAGGCTATCTGCAATACCTTAGACAGTAAAGCCCCTTAACAACACGTACTACTGTCATAAACACAACTAATATTTCATTCTAATGGATAACGACTATACAACAGGAGAGTAATGATGTCCCATCGGGAGCATCAAGAACTTCACGAACGCGCACTATTTATATGGATTCCGAAGGCGGCTGGAAATAGCATCTGGTATACGCTCAAGGATAACTTGCAGGACAGGACCTGCCAGTACTTGCAGGACAACCCCAGAGCGTTTTCTCCTTCCAAGTGGATGACATGCTTTGCGCACAATGGTTCCTCTGCGTTGCTGAGGGAGAAGATCATCGACACAGAGTACCTGGAACGATCGTTCAAGTTTGCCTTCGTGCGCAACCCCTGGGACAGAATGGTGTCGTTATTCCACTATCTACGGGAGAGATATCCTCATGAGTTGGGAGGCATCCGAACGTTTCCATCATTCATCGAGCGTGTAGCATCCGGCGATATTCCGCCGGTTGATCTGTACAACGTCAAAGGGCTTAGTCAAGCAAATTCGCAACTCGACTGGTTGCGACATGAAGACGTTTTCCTGCCCGACTTTGTCGGTCGTTTCGAAACTTTGCACGAGGACTGGTGCACTCTGTGTAAAATGCTCGGAATTCCCGCGCCACCATTACCCCACAAACAAAAGAGCTCGCATTCTTTCTACCGGAATTACTATGACACTAAGTTACGAGAGTTAGTGGCAAAACGCTTTGCGGAAGAGATTGACTTTTTCGGCTACACGTTCTGATAACCAGTAACGACGCTAGCAACCTCGAGAGGCCGCGGATAACACTGCAGGCCAATACCATGAAAAGAATCACCTTCATTGCACCGATTTATAACTATTATCCAGTTCTAATCCCTAGTTTATTGTTGCAAACACATAGCGACTGGCGACTAATTCTCATTCACGATGGGCCGAATTCAACACAACTCGCTGAACAAGTTGAGCATTTCAAGGACAGCCGGATAGATCTCTACTTCACGGATAAGCGATATAACGACTATGGCCACTCTTTGAGAGGCATTGGACTGCAACGAGTCTCCAATACAGACTACCTCGTACACACCAACGCCGATAATTATTATGTACCCAAGTTCTGCGAGTATATGCTTAAGAGCTTCTTAGAAGGAATTGTAGCCGTCTATTGTGATATGCTCCACAGCCACAAAGAATGGGGGCTTCTCGAGGCACAACCAGCTTTCGGGAAGATTGACTGCGGGGCAGTTATGTTCAAAGTTACCGCTGCTTTGGAAACGGGATGGAAGAGTAGAAGATTCGAAGCTGACTGGGACATGATTGCTGAGGTGCTAAGAAAATACGGGATAAACTCTTTCAAACATGTTAATAAGCCGCTTTTCGTACATAACTAAAGTGGCACACACAATAATGGAAACCAACATTGAAATGTTGGGAAGTAATTATGGCACATCGAAAACAACAAGTATTGGGCGGTTTCAAAGACAGTTTTTACGGTGTCGAGTTGATCTTAAACCTCTATCGAAAGCAGTGAAAACAATGGCCGTAAATAACAGTTGCAGTTCAAGGATCTCTCTCTTCAAGCCAAACTACAACGAACGAGAAGCCGAAGCGGTGTGCGAAGTGCTGCGATCTGGTTGGATTGGACTTGGTCCCAAGACTGCAGAATTTGAACGCCGATTCGCCAAACGGGTTGGTGCAAAGTATGCGATCGCCCTAAATTCATGTACGATGGCCCTGGAGATTGCTTTAAGATTGCTGGATATTGGGCCGGGTGACGACGTAATCGTACCTGCTATGACGTTTGTCGCGACGGGCCATGCAGTTGTGTCTTGCGGGGCTACGCCGGTATTTTGTGACGTGCGACCGGATACGTTAACTATCGATTGGGACGATGCCTTCCGACGAGTGACAAAACGAACGAAGGCGATCATGCCCGTTCTCTACGCCGGACAGGTCATAGAATGTCCGGATACCAATATCCCCTTAGTGTATGATTGCGCGCACGCAAGCGGCTCAGGCATAGAAGCTAATGGCAAACTATGTTGTTGGTCATTTCACGCGGTCAAGAATCTGGCGTGCGGTGACGGAGGAATGCTTACGACTGATGATGAAGCGTTTAGCAACCGAGCCCGGCGACTTTGTTGGCACGGGATTGACAAAGGCACCTGGGATCGATCGGGACCCCAACGCTACACTTGGGAATACGAGTGCAGTGAGGTCGGCTACAAAGCCCATATGAATGATATCACCGCTGCCCTAGGGTTGGTGCAACTTGACAAACTATCGCAAATGCAACAGCGGCGTCTTTCCATTGCAGCCCAGTATTACGAACAGATTGGAGCAGTCGTCGAAACACCATTGACGCCTCCAGGACACGGTTGCCATCTGTATGTCATTCGCACTGAGCGAAGAAATGAACTGGCCGACTATCTGGCGGAACGGGGGATTACAACTGGAGTACATTATAAGCCGATTCACCTATATCCGTGCTATGACGATCAGCCGCGTCTACCCGTCGCCGAGCGAGAGTGGCAACGCATACTGTCGTTGCCAATGCACACCGGCCTCACCGACGTGGAAGTTGAAGTGATCTGTGACGAAATCAAGAGGTTCTTCCAATGAAAATAGCGTACTTCCCCATCGGCGGTCGGGACAAAGGATCTTCACGGCTTCGGGTTTGGAAGATCGCTGATATGCTGCATGCTCAGGGACACAGCGTTTTGTTCAATCCAACCGACTCACAAACGGAGTGTTGTGATGTAGCTGTGGTTCAGAAACGAAGGGACCTAGGCCATAGGATGCAAATGTGGAGGCGCGCCGGTGTCAAAGTTATTTGGGATATTGACGATTATCACCAATACACTCCACCGGCTGACGTCATCACGATCGGCTCGGAGCAGCTTCGGAAACTGTATCCGGATGGCCACTTCATCCCGGATGCGTTGGACATTGACGAAGGGGCACCGATTAAGCGATGGCATTTCAACATGAAGGTGGTCTGCTGGTATGGGCTGCCGGAGAATCTCTACCATGCTCGCCCCCTGTACGAGGCTTGCCTGAAGACCGGATTGAACTTGACGGTCATTACAGGCCCCGGTCCTCGGTTGTTTGATCAAGCGCAGTATATCCCATGGTCGCTCGATACCGTCGACCACTTTATTACAACTTGCGATCTTGTGGGGTGTCCGTATGTGTTCGACGGGGAGTGGCCCAGGGAATGGGTCACAGCGAAGGGTGAGAATCGCCTTTTAAAAGCCTGGGCACTTGGTATGCCGGTTATCGGTACGCCGATTCAGGCCTATAAAGATGCGGGGCTGACTCGCTTTGCCACGACAACCGATGAATGGATCGAATCTCTGCAAGCAATGATCCCGACTCGTGTTCGGACCGAAGAAGCGGAGCGGAGCTATGGAATCGCAGTCGCCAACAAGGCGGAAAATGTTGTCAAACAATGGATAGAGGTTTTCAAATGAACTGTTTAACCATCGCAGCCGGGCCAGATCGCAGGTCCGGTTGGAAGACCCTGGATGCTAATCCGGCAAATGAGCCGGACTTCGTGGCGTCTGTACCCCCACTTCCTGAAGCAGTAAGGCTAGTTTCATGGGACGAGATCGAACTTATCCATGGCATCGAGCATTTCTTTGCTTGGGATGCCGCAGCATTGCTGCGAGAAATCCACGAGGTGCTGCGGCCGGATGGACTGCTCACGCTTGAGCAACCGAATATCGAGTTCTGTGCGCGCGTCTTGCTGGGATTGGAGAACCTACCGTACGGCTCTCCTGGCCAGTTTGACATGTGGGGGCTGTATGGTGATCCGAATCACCGCAATCCGCTCATGGGACACCACTGGGGTTACACGCCAAGAACCCTAGCGGAAGCTTTGATTGCCGCCGGATTCAACAGGGACAAGATCGTGCAGCAGCCGGCCAGACACCATCGTCCAGGTCGCGACTTTCGTATCGAAGCGAGGAAATGAACACATCACCAAGGCGCATTGCCTATATCAACTTAATGACTGCAGGACAACATTATGTCTATTCAACGTGTAGCGCTGATCTCCGACAATGACAACCCGGTAACACGTCTATTAACGGCGTATTGCCGCAGGGCATTGGGGAGCTTTGTTGACGTCAAACAATTCCACGTTGCCGAGTATTCCAAGATTCCCCGTAATGGCTTCGATCTGTATCTGCATATCGACGAAAGCCCGCATGATCACGATCCCTCCGACCTCAAACCATCTGCATGGTGGTTAGTTCATACCGATAGCGACGTGTCCGCATTGGCGGACAAGGCGCAACGATTTGACTTGGTGTTCGCCGCACGGCGCAGTCTGGCTACGCAATTGAAAGAAGCGGGTATTTCATCTGCCGAGTGGCTTTCCTTCGCATGTGATCCCGAGCTCCATTGCCCGAAAACTTCAGACAAACCGATAGAGCTTTGTTTCATCTTGGACGATGCCACACCTGAGTCAGACAAAGTGTTCTCGCAGGTCGCACAGCGGTTTCCGGGGGCTGTTGCCGTACCATGCCGCTCGCACGACAGCCACAATACTATCTTGGCGTCGCGTGTTTGTATTGATTGGAATATAGACGTGAGTGCCGATACCCGGCTCATGGAGATGCTAGCCGCCAGAGCGCTTGTCGTGACAAGAGATCGCGAAGACTCGGATTTCCGCCAGATTTTCCGCGACAACACACACCGGATCATTTGTGGGGATTTAGATGAACTGACAAAAAAAGTCGCGTACTATCTGTCGAACGATGAGGAACGTAATCATATCGCTTACGATGGCCAGAAAGAGGTTGTCTCGCATCATACATACTTACACCGTTTCCAGCACCTTCTCCGAAGGGCTGAGATATCACTCGGGCAGTCAAAGCTTGCGCAGTCGACCATTTCTTCTCGCGAGGACGCACAGTCACAAGTCAACGCACCTAAAAGGACGCCTAGAGTAAGTGCGTGCCTGCTGTCCTGGAAGCGACACGAGAACATTCTGCAGATAGTTCGCCACCTGAAGACGCACGACTTCATTGATGAGGTGTTGGTCTGGAACAACAATCCCGAAGTACCACTACAGATCAATGTGCCGGACGTCAAAGTAATTAATAGCGACAAGAATCTCGTGACTTATGCGCGTTTTCTCTGTGCCCGTGAGGCGCGGAATGACGTGATCTATACACAAGACGACGACTGCATTGTGCATAACATCGATGAACTGTGGGAATCGTTCCAGCGCTGCCCTTCACGCATCACTCACTCCCTGAAGCTTGGCCACTTGCTTGAAAATGGTCGAAACGTATATGGCACTGCGCACATGGCACTACTAGGGTGGGGATCCTTCTTTCGCAAGGAATGGGGCGACGTACTGCAAAAATACATTGACGTATTTCATACCGATCCCCTGCTGATACGAAAAGCTGACCGTATTTTCACTGTTCTATTGAATCAGCGACATCGCACACTTCTTGCCAACGTAACTGATCTATCTGGTGCCGGGGGAACGGAAGCTCTGTCGGTTAGGTCAGATCATATTCAACTGAGTAGAGTTGCCGTATCGCGGGCTCTGTCGTTGCTTGAGCAAAAGCGGCTGAACAAGATCGAAGCGACTGTTTCGGAGGAGGGAGAACGTTTGGCCGTATTGGAACAGATTCCAGCAACGGCCGAAAAAATCCTATATATCGGCCACAGGGCGACGAGGGCCGCCGAACAGTTGAGACAACGATACAAAACTGTTGTAACGGGTACTGCTTTTGACGAGCAGGCGGCTGCGGCAAAAACAGAAAGTCTCGAACAGGTAATCAAAGACTATCGTGAAAACACTGAGCCGAACTCCTCCGCCAGGCCTCCCTTCGATTGCATCATCCTGCAAGCAGCGCTGGAGCAGACCGAGCGGCCAGATCGTCTCTTGCGGCAAATTCGCCAATGGCTTGCCGCGGATGGACGGCTCGTCGTGGAAGTGGCAAATGTCCGTCACCACCAGAGCGTTTCTTCGTTGCTTGCGGGAACTTGGTCTCCGTCGGCCCGTGAAGAGAATGACGGGACAAACCAACCGCTACGATTCTTCACCCGACGCGAAATTGAAAAGCTTCTCTACCGGACGGGTTTCGCCGTAAATCGCTGCCAGGCGGTTCCCGGCCCCGGCTACGAACAGTGGCAACAGCAGGGACGCCCCGGCCAAGTTGACCTGGGGCCGTTGCATATCGCGGGGCTCGCTCCGAACGACGCCGAAGAGTTCTATGCGTCGGACTGGATTTTTCAGGCCTCACCCGTGGACACGCCCGATCATG
>SDBV01001811.1_pt1 | contig 31941 bp, 29 predicted proteins | sample 2277081 | NCBI WGS metagenome assembly SDBV01 (sample SAMN10402039, study PRJNA504765) | marine sediment metagenome | isolation source: marine sediment core GS10_PC15, 223 cmbsf | place: Arctic Ocean: Southern Knipovich Ridge | collected 2010 | reverse complement strand
GTGATTTCAAGTTCTACAGCTCCATATGAAATCAATTCAGCATATTTTTTCTTAATTTTATCCGGAGCACCTAAGATTTCATATGAAGTAACTACAGATATTATAGGAGTAAATATACTCTTTTTAAAATCTTCAAATAATCCGTTTGACCATAAATAAAATTCTTCATCAAAACATCCGCCTATGACAGATGTATCAATATATATTTTTAATTTTTTCATTTCAATGAATATTTTAATATTATTTTATTGATAAGTAAAGTATCCAAAATATAGTTTCTAAAAAGAGTAAACATAGGACTTGTTAATTTACCTTTCAATTTGCAGTAATAAAGACTTACAACCTTGACATTTATCTGAGGTATCTGGCGGATGAATTCTACTTTCCGGATAATGAGAATGTATGATTTTGCTGGACAAAGTATTTATCTGAATCAGGAGCTTATAGATGAAGGGCTTGCAGAGAGGTATTGGAGGTGGTAGGGGAGCGGATCATATATTCACTGACATAAGAAGTTGTGATGGAGTAGCTTTTATAAAATCCTTATTTTCTTTGATATAATTAATGAATATCACTCCAATTATCTCTAATATAATCACCAATACCTCCTGGGGAGAAAATAGGATATATTTTTAAGAAATCGTTTTTTGCAGCTAAAAATGATTCATTAGAAATACTTTTTTCTCTTTTCGCTAAAAATAATAAACACAATGATGGAGATCTTGATAATCCTTGGTCACAATGAATAAGAACTTTTCTTTGAGAAATCCATTTATCAATAAAATTAAGTATTTTAATAAATGTATCATTTCCACTCCATTTATAAAGATGTGCTCCTCCATCTACCCAATTTAATGATAGTCGATTATCTTTCTCATAGTAGATGTAATTTGGGTGATTTTTATCTGGCTTATTTGAAGTTCTGTTCCATCCAAAAAAATTATAATGAATAGTTTGAGTTGCATGAACAATTGCCCATTCATTATCATTTACATTTGAATTATCACTAAGTGCTCCTACATATAAATTTTTATTTAATAATTGTTGCATTTATTATCTTCTCCTTTCATTTTTATATCAACCGCATCTTTAATTACATTATACAATTCTTCTTCTGTTATTATTTATTTATATTGAAAAGTACAATATCAACTAATCTAAGTGGACTCATATCATTCTTATTAGCAATAATCACAATTTCACTATTATTATCCAGAAAATTCTTTAAAGCAGAAATATAAACATAATATTTATTATAGCTATAATGTTTATTACCAAATAACATCTGACATACTTTAGTATCTAAAATTGGAAATAATTTAGGAAGCATAAAATGTAATAACTTTGATGCTGATGCAATTGATAGATCCCATCCTTCACTATTATTTAATAATTTACATGCAAGTTTTAAGAAATATTGAATTATTAATTGTGGTTTTTTAAAATCTCTTAAGATTATATCTGTATATTTTAATTCTTTTTCTTTATGTATTTTGCATACTGACCATGACATAGATGTTAATTCCCATAATTTAAATTTAGAGCAAGTATTTTCTAATTCATTTAATTTATTTATTATTTCACTTTCAAAATTTGTTCTTGGTATGCCAGCAATCCATGAATATATACAAGAAACTCTTTTAATCCATTCTTCAAGATTTGTCTTACCAAGAGTACTATTAAATAATTTTAAAAATACATTATAAGATTTATAATACCAATATAATTTATTTTTTTGGTCCTCGGATGGTAATATTGATTTATTTTTATTGATTATTTTTAAAGATGTTTCTGCTGTTACATTTTTGTTTAATACGCTTTTTACCTTATTATAATAATCATTATATTTATTCATTATTTTATGATATAATTTCCTTTAAATATTTCTTTAATTTCTCGTTTATTTTTTTATCTTTCTCATTATTAAATACCCTGCTTTTCTTTGACTGATGATAGATTGGGAGTATTTCAATACCTTCAATAATATCTTTCCTAATTTCAAATTTTCTTACTACTTTAATAAGACCTTCCGAACTTACATTTAATTGTGGGAATCTATAAGTTGCTACTTTACCCATTAGAATAATATATTTTAATGAAGGTATTTTTTCTAATTTATCAATCCATTTCCCCAAACAATTATTAACTTGTGTTTTATTTGGATGATAATCTCTCCTCGTACCTTTAGTATTTCTTTTAAAAAAAGGATAGCAATTACATGAGTGAATCCAGAATATATTCTTTTTGAAAATATTTAATGTATCCTTTGTTAGTCCAAAAGCGGGAAGAAGATCATTAATCAAGAATACATTATCTTCACTTACAAAGCCACCATCTTCAGATTTATTATTTAAACAATTTAACCATGCTTGTAGTGAAGGTGCTTGACTTATGAGCAATATTTTAGGTTTATTAGGGGCATATACCAATGGTTTAATAGAAGATATTTTTTTTTTTAAATTTTTTTTTTTTGTATTCATCATCTGCATATCTATACTTAAAGCAACCATCTCGACAGTTTCTTATTTCTTCTGCTATTTTATTCATAGTTTTACTCACTATTAATTTTTAAGGTCTAATACTCAATTTTGATTGTATAATATTATCATCTTTAATTTCATAATTATAGGCTTTTAATAATGTATCTAATCCTAACTTTGCAGCTTCATCATTTATTTTAGGACCTATTACCATCTTGCGTATTGGGATTATATTATCGAATTTCATTTCTATACATGGTGTAATTAAACCATTTTTATTAATATACTCTATTATAATATAATCATCATCTGGTATTATTGTAATTCTGTATTCCTCTTCTATATAGTGTGGTTTGTATTTCATATTTAATACGCTAGCTATTAATAAGTTCTCTAATTTTATTAATTCCAATTTCAAATATAACTGTTTATCTCTATTCTCTGTGGTGTAAAGAATTTTTAAAATATCAATAATTGCATAAATTATTGTTTCTAACAAGATTTTAAATTCTTTCTCATCATATACTACTTTGCCATAATAAATACTATATTTTGCATAGTCAAATTTATCATTTATTTTTAATTTTTTATTTTTATTTAATAAAGATTTTAATAATTCGGAAAGATTAAATCCCATAGCATATCCATCATCTTTACCATAACAATTCCATAAATGTAAAGAATCATAATTAAATGAAAATGATAGAACAAAGATTCTACTTTGTTTTTTTGTTAATTTATTTTCAACTATATCTTTCAAGGATGTTTCAATATTTTTATGTAAATTTTCTTTTGCTAAAATATTTTTTATTACTTTATTGAAAATATCTTTTGATTAAATTATCTCACTTTTATCATTCATAAAATAAATGTTTGATGCACGTAATGTCGATGTTTTAATTATATTTGTTAAGGATGACGTGGATGTGTAATGGAAAATTTCAGAATCAGCATCGATAGTAATGAATTTATCTAATTCTTTTCTCAAATTTATTTTGATTTCATCAATTTCTTTATTTATATCCAATTTTAAATCCTTTCTATAATTTCTCAAATCCTCGCTTAATTATTTTTGCCATCATCTTTCGTCTTGCAATAAGAAAATCATTATATTTCATTTCATAAAAATTATCTGGAATACCATGCTCTTTCATAACAGCATACAATTCATTTTCTTTACCACTATAATATTTAGCTTTTATTTTATTAAAATATTTATCCGGATCAGCACCGCCAATTTTTATATTATCATGAAATTCTAAATATGTCATATTTGCTGCCTGGTTTCTGGCTTTTTGATCAAAGTTCAATTTTTCTTTTAAATATTTCCTGGGAAATAAATGATGTTTATCGAGTGACTTTTTTCGGACCTTCAAAGCTGGATCAAATAAATCTGAAACTTTTTTATCAGAAAACAATGCTAGTGTATTATTTTTAATAAGGCATGCAAAAAATGTATTGCCTACCGGACTCTTTGCAGATGATGTAATAAGAAAATCGTTTGGAAGTGTTATTAACCAAAAATCGTCTGTTAAAACACCCTTGCAACTACTGTCTATAAAATCATAAAAATCAGAATCAGTTTTACATAGTTTAATTTTATTAAGATCAGCTTCTAATTGTGATTCAGGAGATGAGGAATATCTTGATGTAAGATTTGCCATATAAAACCATTTTGATATAAATTTTTGCAGTTCTCGTTCTTCACATGAATAATTGTATTTACCAATAAGATAAAATGTATAAGTAAAGATTACTGCAAGTTTTGAAGATATTAATTCATTACTTTTAAATCCTAGGCCAATTATTATTTTTAAAAAATTATGCCAGTTAAGATTATCTAATACTTTACATTGGGCTTCTTTAAATACTTCAAATTGTTCAAGTCTAAGTATTTCGGAAAATTTACGAGATGTTAAATCTCTTCCTTTCAATATAGCATACGCATCTTTCATTCTTCCTCTAAAAAAACCAATGCCAGCTATAACCCTGACTATATCTTGTGCATCGGGTTCAATTACATAATTAAAGGGTGAAGGAGCACTTTTCTTCGCAGGGACAATTTTGCAGGCTTTACAAAAACTATCAATTTCTTTCCGCCCCTCATCCCAATAGACAGAAATAAGCGTTAGTACAAAATCCGCTTGGTTTAAAGTTGTTCCTTTGCTATTAATTCTTGTAAATATTTCTGCTACTTTTTCTTCTTCCACATCACCTGATATCTCAAGAGCTTGATATGGATAATTCTGAAGATTACCTAATCTTTCTATCCTTTTTTCAATCGCTTCCTGGTCATAATCACTTTGGTTTTCTAAAAGCTGTATGAGTTCCTGTTCATCCAAATCTTGCAGATGAATTTTATCTTTTAACTTTGTAATAACATTTATTTGATTTTCTGTTGGTTCTTGTATCTGGTTAAATCGGGCAACAATAAAATCAATATCTGTTGAATTAGGTTTTTTCTTTTCAATTATTTTTTTAATCAAAATTTCTTTTTTACTCTGTACTTCTGTTTGATAAGATTCTAACTGTTTAAAATAATTCTTACTGAAAGATAATAAGGATTGAGTGAATATATCAGAAATATCCTCAATGTATTCTTTATTTTTTTCGGTGGTTGCATTTGCAACCTCAAATCTTTCAATCAAAGGATTGAAGGATATTTTAATTTTTTTGAATTTATATTCTTTGTCATATACTTGTTTATTTCTAAAAACAGAGTAAAGTGCCGTCAGCCGTTGTTGGCCATCAATTATCAAACTCTTTGGTATTTTACTTTGTTTTTCTCCTTTCCCGATCTGGCGATGCTTCTCAAAAACATTATTATTCTCCCAGAATAAAAAATATCCAATCGGAAAACCACGATACATAGAGTCAAAAAGATCCCGTACTTTATTGTTTCCCCATACAAAAGGCCGTTGTAATTCAGGTAGTCCTAAGTTACCATATTCAATATCTTCAAAAATCTTTCTTAATTGTGCTTCTTTTTTACTAAAAATTGTTGTTTGGTCGTTCATATTATTCATCTCCAATAAAAAATTAATAATCTACGTATTCTATATTCATTCAAAAGGTACTCTTTTACATATTCCCCCCATCATTCGGACCAAAGATAATGCTAAACACTTTACTAAAAAATCATAAGCTAATTACTTATATTTTTTAAAATAGGTTAATGACAATATTATCGTTTCTTCTACTTTCAATTTTATTTCCTATCAAACCCCTTTTTTATCCTCTCCTCAATCCTCTTATCCTCAAGAAAATCCTCAAAATTATAATAAAATTTAAAATCCTCCTCTTCTAAACAATTTTTATATATTTCATAGAACTTATTATTAAAATCTTCATTTATTTCTTTTTTATCCTTCTTAACACAAGCAGGATCAATTACTTTCATACTTTTCACATTCTTTCTTGCCTGTCTCAAAAGCCAGTTACTATAAAAATCTGTAGGCGGTATACTGTATCCCCATATAATTATTTCATCAGCAATCTGCATTTCGTTTTTGGCAACATTCCAAAGTAATTGTATAAAGGGATATGATTTATACTGCTTATATAAAACGGGTGGTATTATTAAATAATCCATTTTTTCATGACAATCTGAGCAGAAATTATCTTTAACAGTGTCAATAATTGGATAAACTCTATTATAAGCTCGACAAGAATTGTTCAAGCAAAATACCCAATCAACTGAACCGTGAAGTTTCAAATAATAACCAACCGAATTGTCATAATCAGTATATGGAGTATTTACATTCATATGTTTGTAAGTATCAAACCTAAGTCCAGATATATTAATATAAAAATTGCTGCATTGATTATTCTCAAATTTTCTATGTGGTGAATACCAATTAGTTAGGAACTCTTTTCTCTTAAATATATCATCTAGTAAAATATCCCAATTGAAGGATATAATAGAATCATTTTTATCTTTTACTTCGTTATAAAAATTTTCAAAATCTAAATTTTTATCAATAGATATTAAAGTTAATCTATTGTTCAGTATATAAAACAATTCCTTTATAAAATTAAAAAATAATTCTCTTATTATAATAAGATATTTATCCTTATTTTTTTCTATTTCAATTTCTAAATAAGTTAAGATCTTTTCTATATCAAGCTTTTCATTTTTATTTGTTATATTATTACCAAAATGCTCAAGAATAAAAGCTTTTAGAACTTTATACTTACCACTAATTAAATTATTTTTGTGCTTGCCTCCAGCATCAAATTGCAAATACTTTATAAAAAACTCAGATGTTAGAGGATAAAATTCCAGACTATGACTTTTAGAAGCTCCTGCACCTAAGATCCATACTCTTTTACTCATAATTTTTATTTCTCCCTAACCATTAACAATTATTTAGATATGAATAATTTTCACCTTGCACTCGATCAATTCCCCCTATAAATTATAAAATTTATACTCAGGTAAAAATAATGGAACATTTAATTTGATTTTATCATTATCATAATTCTCTCTATCCTTCTTATTTTGAATTTCTTCAATATGAATTGCTAATGAAGTATATATTATAGCTTCCCTCACTAGCGATAATAGATTAAGAGTTTTTTCTTCAAATTCTGTTTTCGTAATAGAGTAGGCTAAAGTATCATAATGCAAATCTCCCTTATTTCCTTCTCTATACATCCAATGAAGCTTTAAATATTTATGTTCTAAGCTATTTCTAATATTTGCTAATTCTTCAGCTGTTGGTTCAATTGCTTTTTTATATCCTTCATCAAGTTCAAATAAATCTTTACTTAGCCAAAACAATCCTCTCAATGCCCAATTCGGTTTATCTCTAAATAGTTTCCTCAATTTAAAGTTTTTATTTTTATCAACTTCTCCCCAAACTCTTTTAAAGGAAACTGCTGTTGGTTTCATCTGTATATTAAAATATTCATTAATAAGAAATGCTATTTTATCAAAGACAGAATATGCTAAACGAAATGCTATTCTGATTTTTTCAACACTAATCCCATATTCTGGATAATCTAAAGTGTCTATAAGATGGCTCCTTTTGTTGACAAATTTATCTTCATCCGAATACTCTGTCCCAGTAAAATACAGATATCTTGCTACAATATATTCCTGTTTTATTTGATTGAAAAAACCCTGAATTTTGGGTGATGGGTCTTTATCTTCTACTATTATGGAAGGCGTTGATAAAACATCATGGGCGAATGCAGAATAATAGCCGACATCATTTAATACATTTAAGAATAGTTTATTTCTCAGACACCATTTACGATATTTTTTTTCTTTTTTACTTCTTCCAAATGAATATTCTTTAAAGACAAAATGTGAATTTAAGTAATCATTATTTAACATCTTTTCTATATATTGAACATATTGCACAAAATAATTTTTCTGTTGTTTTGAATAATCTTTAGCGAAAGAATTTACTATTAATCTATATGCATGCTTTAAGAATATTCCCTGATGTGTTTCATCATATAATATTCTTGATGCTTCATAAAATCCCTTTCCCTTATTTGCTATGGCCATACCAAAATCAGGATCGATATCTAATGCTTTATTCCAATGTCTTTGGGCTTCAATGTATCTGCCAATATGGCTGAAAGAGTTCCCCAGATTAGTATAAATTTGACATTTTATTGTATTATCTAAACAAGGTTTGTATTCATTAGATATTGCAGTTCTGTAATAAATAATCATTTTGTCCAGTTCATTTCTTTGCCATAGCCAACCAGTTTTTTTACCAATATGAAGTAAATTATTTGAATCTGAATATGCATTGCCCATATAGTAAAATAATTTTGCTTTTTCTTTTTTGCTTTTAATTTTTCCTAATAATTTATCACCTAATTCAATTGCTCTTTTTATTCCATCAATTTCTTTTAAACTGAAAGAGCAATCAATTAGTAATCCAATATCTGTTACTTTCCTTTGACTATTTTTAGAATTCAGAATATCTTTTGAGAATAGTTTTTTGTATAATTTAACTAATTCGTTTTTTGATTTTATAATTCTCATATTTTTACTATTTTTTATTAAAATATAAATTTATCCTTACAGGTTAAATCACCTCACCAACTCCCCTCGAAACCCCTTAGCCAAAACCGATTGGTCAAGCTTATCCGCCATCCCCTTACACCGCCTTTCTCTCAAATTCCTTCTGATAATGTTTAAACAATTCCTTCTTTAAGTACTCATTCACATTTTTGTCTGTCAGTTTTTTATACAGATTTAGTTTTGTGTGAACAAAATCAAGAATTATATTGTCCAAAACTTCATTAAACTTATATTTCTTATTATCAACAGTATTGTTTTTATTTTCCATAACGGTTTTTAATTCTTCATGTTCAGCTACTTTTTTCTTAATCATTTCTACATCAATCTTATCTTCATTTGTTAAATCTGTTCCAAAAATATCATTTAAGGCTTTTATTATATTGGAAAGATATTCTTTCTCTTCCTCTATATGTTTTCCTATTCCGGATGAAATACCTTTCAATTCTCCATCATCATCCTTTATTTTAAGGCTTCCTTCATAAGTTTTCTGGATTCTAAATGAATCTAAATCAACAGCATCTCTTACTTCATATGGAAGCCTGTTATCCCTTTTTGGAAGCTTTCTGTTTAAGTTTTTACAAAAAACAAAAAGTTTTTCTAATCCGGTATCTGCAAAAGTTACCAATTGTGAAATAAATCCATATAATCTAATAAAGCTCTGCAATAATGCTCTAAAATCTTCCCGTTCATCTTCATCTTTATTTCTAAATGTAGATACAACTCTGTCCAATATTGGCTGCATCATTTCAAGTTTTTCCTTAGGATTAAAAAATATTTCAGCAAACTCAGCTACATCACTTTCGGTAAATATTTCATATTCTTCTAATTGCGATTGCAGATCGTATAATTTATTTGGATCCGTTTCTTCTTCGAGAAATGTTGTTTTATAATATGGCTGGAATGCTAATAGGATATCCTCAGCTTCATTTACAAAATCCAGTACAAGAGTGTCTGTCTTGCCGGAGGTAGTTCTGTTTAACCTGCTTAAAGTCTGTACAGCTTGTACGCCGCCTAATTTTTTATCAACATACATAGTATGCAGTAATGGTTCATCAAATCCTGTCTGGAATTTATTTGCAACAATCAGTATTCTGTATTCAGGTGTTTTAAAAGCATCTGGAATTTTAACCTTCGGTGGCAGTCCATTCAAACTATTTTCCGTATGTTCTTCTATAGTTCCGGAAAAAGCAACAAGCGGTTTAAACTTTATTCCTCTTTCTTTCATAATTCGCTTAAACGCAATATAGTACTTAACTGCATGAAGCCTGGAACGGGTAGCAAACATTGCTCTTGCTTTTCCTGCTATTTCGTTAACAGTTTTTTCCATAAAGTGGTCAAGTATAATATTTGTTTTCATTTCAATAGCATGCGGTTGTAAATCAACATAAGAAGTAAGAAGACGCATCGCCTTTTTCTTACTGTATTTCTTATCCTGGTCTATCTTTTTAACTAATTTAAAATATCGTTTAAATGTTGTGTAATTCTTTAAAACATCCAGAATGAATCTTTCCTTTATTGCCTGCTTCATAGAATAGCTGTGAAAAGGTAAGAATTTACCTTCTTCATTTTTATTCCCGAACAGCTCAAGTGTTTTTCCTTTTGGAGTTGCAGTAAAACCAAAATAAGAAATATGAAGCTGCTTGCCTCGTATTTCAATCTCCTCATTAATCTTGTCTTCAAGATCAAATTCTAAGTTATCTTCATTTTCTGCTGTTTCAAGATTTCCGGATAAAACCTTCTTTAAATGTTTTGCGGATTCTCCTCCTGTAGATGAATGTACTTCATCTATAATAACTGCAAACCTGTTTCCCTTAAGCCCGGACATTTCCTTGGAAATAACAGGGAATTTCTGAAGTGTGGATATTATAATATCTTTACCGGCCTGCAGGGCTTCACGTAATTGTCCGGAATGCTTTTCTATAGGTTTTACAACACCTTTGGTTTGTTCAAATTGTTTAATTGTATTTTGAAGCTGCCTGTCCAGATTTTTTCTGTCTGTTATTACAAGTATGGAATCAAACAGCCGTTCTGTGTCACTGTCCTTTCTGTATAAAGACGCAAGCTGATGTGAAAGCCATGCAATCGAGTTGGATTTACCGGAACCTGCGCTATGCTGTATAAGGTAATTGTTACCCGCCCCCTGAGTTCTAACCGAATCGAGTAATTTTCTAACAACATCAAGCTGATGAAATCTTGGAAAAATAAATGATTCTTTTGTAGTTTCTGTAAGGCCTTTATCCTTATCATAATATTTTTCTGTATCTGTCTGTATATGAAGATAATTGTTTATTAAATCAAGCAGGGTATCTGGCATAAAAATATCTTCCCAGAGGTAAGCTGTTTTATGCCCGTTTGGATTTACTGGATTTTCCGTATCCTTATTAAAAGGCAGAAAATAAGTTTTTTCTTTATTAAGTTTTGTAGTCATAAAAACTTCTTCGTTCCCTACTGCAAAATGTACAAGGCAGCGCTTATATTCAAGAAGCTGTTCTTTAGGGTCACGGTCATGTTTGTATTGTTTAACTGCATTCTGGACAAACTGTCCGGTTAAGGAATTTTTTATTTCTGCTGTAACAATTGGAATTCCGTTTATAAAGATAACTATATCAATTGAATTTTCATTCCTCTTACTGTATTTTAGCTGCCGTATTACAGATAATCCATTTCTGTTATATAATATCTGGTGTCCGGGATTCATTTTGTTCGCAGGTTTAAAATAGGCAAAACGAAATTTACAGCCCCTGTCTTTTATTCCTTTACGGAGAACCTGCAAAGTACCTTTTTTACTTATCTCCTGAGATAACCTGTATAAAAACTTATTTTGAGTGTCGTCGCCATACTGTTTCTTTAATTTTGCATATTCATTTGTCTGTGTTGCAATTATAAAGCCAATAACTTCTTCTTTAATAAGACAGAGGTCTTTATCAAAATCAGCAGGCTTGTACTGTTCGTATCCTGATTTTACAAGATGTTCCACAATATGATCTTCAAAGTCTTGTTCGTTATAGGTCATGTGTTTTCCTTTTTAGAATTTCTTACATCAATTTTACCGGTTACTGCTTCTGATATTAATGTTTTGCGGTATTCTTGGAGTAGTGATATTTGTAATTGGATTTTTTGTATTAATTCAAATATTTTTTTAACTTCCTTATCAATATAATCAATAATATTTTCTTGAACATTTAAAGGAGGTGTAATCATTTTAAATAAACCTACTCCTTCTTGCGTTATACCATAAAATGTTGTACCGGTTTTGTGTAATTCAATATGAATCTTAAAATATTCAGATTGTAAAATGAAATATAAATATTTAGGAATAAATTCATTATTTAATGGTCTCAATACTAATAAATGACTATTTAGTGATGTCTTATCTGGTAAGTAGTCAGTAAATAACAATTTTCCTATTGTTCCATCTTTTGTCATTAAAACGTCATTTACTTTTAATTGTATTTCTGGAGCTTCTTCATATCGTTCTTCTGTTATATGGTATACCTCATCCCACCTAATTTTTCCTTCTTTAAAATTCATACCTGTAATCAGATATGGTCCTTTTTCTGTAAATTCAGCTTGTTTTAAGCCCTGCCATCCAATTCTACCTTTCATATAGCAAATAGATTTTAATTTCTTGATCTCCCACCCCTCCGGTATCTCCCCAATCCATACAATCCCAGAATCCTTCATCTTTACATTTGGATCAAGCCCTTTTGTTACTGCCTGATTTATTACAGCTGTCCGCTGTTCTTTTAGTAGTTCTATCTGCTTTTGCTTTTTTTCTATAAGCGTGTCTATTTGCTTTGTTTTATGGTCGAGGAATTTAGCGATTGCTTTTTGTTCAGTTTTACTAATAGATGGTATAAAAACATTTTTAACTTCATCAACAGAAATTGCTGTATATGTTGAACCAGTTCCCATGCTATTTAATTCATCATTTAAGCAAACCGTAAGATAATATAGTAATTTAGATTTTGTATTTTGAGGTCTTATTGCGCAAAGCCCTCTTCCGATTCCATATTTTTGGTCTGAAATATTTACAGCCCCAATTGGTGCTCTAACAGATAATAAAATATCCTCTTTTGTTGTAATTTTATTTGAAGTATCACACCATATTCTTGGTTGAGGGTAAATATTAGTAAAATCGGCATTGCCTTGTAAAAAAGGTAATCCTATTTCTTTAGTATTATAATCATCAGAATTTGGAGATTGCCCCATTAAAACTTCATCAGTAAATTTAATTTTTTTTACTTCCCAATTTTCCGGTATTTCCCCAATCCACTCAATTCCGCTTTTCTTATACTTTTTATACATATTTTAATCGTCTCTGCTTAATTTTTGATATTCTTGTGAATTGTAAAGATTGTATTGAATAGCATTTATTAACTTAAAATCTGCCTTATGATTTTTTAAAGCAGGAAGGTATAGACAAATACTTTCTGCGTTAAATGGTTTATCCGTTGGTCTTTTTAAAATATCTATATATAATCCTTCCAATATTTTAATATATTGTTTTTCTTTTAATAAATCATCAAATTGACTTTTTATTATTATTCCTTGTGCAATTAGATGACCCTTGCATTTAGGAAGTATATCATCGTTTAATAATTTTAAATTGTTACTAAAATAAGGAAATTCTTGAATAAGTTTACTTTTAATGTAATCTTCATTTAGTATATTATCTTGCTTTACATTTATATATTCTTTACCTTTTTCTACATTCGGTAACAAATCAATGCCAATGTTTTTAATTTCTACTTTCTGTATCCTTTTAAAGAATGCTTTTATATCTTTTCTGAAGAATAGTAAAAAAAGAATTAAAAATATAAAAGCTAAATGATGCCATTGAATTACATTCATAACACTTATTAAATCGGTTAATTCACATGAAACTAGTGTTAGTATTATTATTATTATTATAAAAATAATTCTATACTTCATTCAATTACTTTCTCCTTTCAATCCCGCTGTCTTTATACTCTGGATATTTTTTGTACACTATCTAATTTACCTCAAAAAAATCATTTTTTGCTTGCTTTTTATAGCAAAATCGTATTAACTATAATTAATCCACTTATGTGGAGTTGGATGGTTTGCCCATCGCCCGCTTTATGCGGGTTTTTTTATGGTAATTTCTTAATTCCATAACCGATTATTTTACCTTCCTTACTCCTATGATATTTTTTCTCTAAAATATTTATAATCTTATCTCCAAATGTTTTGTTCTTTTTTTCCTTAAATCCAAACTTTTTAAGCATGTCATTTCTAGATGGATGTGCAATAATATCAGCAAGTTGCAAGCCGGAGATATTGTTAGATTTTGGTTTTACTTTTAATTTGGATGATGTAAAATATTTTTTAAATGATTCCGAATCTATATATTGAGTTCCTTTTGTATATAATTCAGAAAATGATTTTTTTAACCTGGTATCTTCTTTTTTTCCTCTGGATTCAATCATAACATCTCCGATTACTTTATTCTCCTCTAAAAACATGATATAACGCTCTAGCATAACTGCCAGACAATAATGATATGGATCATATTGCCATGTTCTATATAAGTCTCGATGTTCTTTTTTATCTACAATTACAGATATTACTGTATATGTCCATTCATTAAGTTTTTCTAATAATATAAAATTAAATTTCTTTTCAATACTTTGCTTTTTTAGTATATGGAATGGTGATTGCTTATTTACCATCTCTTTCCTGTGAAAAATGATAGGATCATCTGGATGTGAAGAAAAGAATTCCTGTTTTAACTTTTCCATGTCGGCATGAAGATGGTTTTTTACATAAACAAGAGAGATTATAACTCCAGTCAAACTTAAAAACCTATGATTTGGATTATCAGAACTTTTTAGATCAGAATTCCCAGTTTCATCAATGTAAATTCTATGTTTATCAAAGTCCATTTTAAAAATATCTCCCCAATCTACTCAATTCCGCTGTCTTTATAGCTGTCTTGTACTCCAGTTCTGCTCTATACACTCAGATACATAAAACTCCAGTTTCTTTTTATCTTCGATTTTCAGAAGCAGCCTGTAATGTGTCCAGCTCAATTCGTGACGCAATGCGTCACAATTTGGATAAGTTGAATAAAACTGGCGCATTCTACTCAAATTTGATTGTTCAAATCCTCTGCCAAACTCACTTGTTAATCTTTCAGAAAGATATTTAATAAGCCCTGTTCCATATTCTGCACGCTCATCATTTCCCTGAGCTTCAACAATTTGTTTTCCAATAGTCCAATAGGCAATAACCATTTCAAAATTTATAGTTGAATATATTTTATTTCTAGCGGTAATTAATGTCTTCAAAATTTTTTCATAAACATTTTTTTCAAGTTGGTTATTAATCATATTTTTACCTTTACTTATCCAATATCTCCTCTAATAGCCCCTCTGTTTCTTCCTCAAGTTTTAAAATATCTGCTCTTATTTCATCCAGGGGCCTTAAAGGTTTGTACTTATAAAAATACTTTGTAAAACTTATCTCATATCCAATTTTATCTTTGCTCCTGTCCATCCATGCATCAGGAACATGAGGTTTCACTTCCTTTTCAAAATAAGCATCAATATCATCCTTCAAAGGTATTTTCTCATAATCCCTTAAAGAAGAATCCGTTTTTATATTACCTTTGCTGTCTTTAACAATTTTACCGTTTTCTTTTAAAGGGCGTTCAACAGTAACTTTTGTATATCCGAAATCTTCATTATCAAATATTTTACAGAATTCTTCTTCTGCATATGTTGTATAGATCTTAGTTATTTCTTTAATCTGTTTATCTGTAATATAATTCCGCTTATTGCCAAGGCTCTTTTTCATCTTCTCAGAAAAACCTATTGCATTTATAAGCTGTACTTTCCCTTTTCTTTTTTTAGGTTTTTTATTTGTAACTATCCAGATATAAGTTGCTATTCCTGTGTTGTAAAACAGATCTTTTGGCAGCGCTACAACAGCTTCAAGCCAGTCGTTTTCAATAATCCACTTGCGGATATTGCTTTCACCGGAACCTGCGTCTCCTGTAAATAATGGGGATCCGTTAAATATAATTGCTATTCTGCTTCCTCCGGCTTCCATTTTAGAGATCATATGCGAAATAAAAAGCAAGGCTCCATCACTTACCCTTGGAAGCCCTTCATAAAATCTTCCATAAGGGTCATTCGATTCCTCTGTAATAAATGTCTGTTCTTTTTTCCAGCTTACGCCAAAAGGGGGGTTAGAAAGCATATAATTATACCTTTTGCCATTAAATCCGTCTTTAGAAAAACTGGATTTTGATTTTATATTATCTGCATTTTCACCCATAATTAGAACATCAGATTTTGCAATAGCATAAGTCTGCTCATTTATTTCCTGTCCGTACATAACTATTTCAATTTCAGGATTAATATATTTTTGAATATGTTCTTTTGCACTGGTAAGCATACCGCCTGTTCCGCATGCAGGATCAAAAACTGTTCGAACAAGTCCTTTTCCTTTTAGTTCAGCTTTATGTTCTGCAAACAGCAGGTTTACCATCAATCTGATCACCTCTCTTGGAGTGTAATGTTCTCCTGCTGTTTCATTAGACATTTCAGAAAATTTTCGCAGTAGTTCTTCAAAAATGTATCCCATTTCGTGATTATCAACTTCATTTGGATGAAGGTCTATTTCTGTGAATTTATCTATAAGCATAAATAAGAGGTCATTTTTACCAAGTTTTTCTACTATTTTATGTATCTGGAAATTTTCAATTATTTCATAAACGTTCTTGCTGTATCCGCTTAAATAGTCATTAAAATTAAGTTCTATATTCTTTGCATCCTGGGACAATCTTTGCAGGTCGTAATATGATGTGTTATAAAAATTTAAGCCTTTTGTTGCCTTTTGCAGTACCGGGAATAATTTATCTTCAGTAAGTTTTTTACTAAACTGTTTAAAAGTTTTAATTACATCATCTTTTTGAGGTTCCAGTACACAATCAAGCCGTCGTAGAACTACAAAAGGAAGAATCACATCTCCATATTCATGCTGTTTAAAAGCTCCCCGGAGTATATCATCAGCTACCTGCCAGATAAAGTTTGTTTTTTCCTGAAAATTTGCCATAAACCTCTCATTTGAATTATTATTATTTTACTCATTATATTAGAAAATATTACGTTTTGTAACAACATTTTTATTGATAAAAGTTAAAATTAAAAGTTTGTCCCTACCGACATCCCTGCGTGCTCCAAACAATTTCTGTGCCTTCTGTGTCTTCTGTGTTAAAATAAAAACATAAATTAATCCAACAACGAAAGTACCCCCGGTCACTCCGATAATCCCACTCTTAAAAAATCCTGTAAATCCTAACAATCCGTGTCAAAATAAGATAGTTCAACAACGACAAAATCCCCAGGGAATCCGACGCTCATCCGCCATATCCTCCAGCTCAAATTCGGTGTCTTCGTCTCCTTCGATGGTCAAATAAAAACATTCGAAACAACGATAATATATCTTAATAAAACACCACATCTCCAAAATCCTCAAAAACAGCCATTCCTCGTAACTTCACACTCCCAAAATACTTGGAGTTTATAGTTCGGATGTAATTGCTCTGTAAACTTATTCCTCAAAAAAATTAATATTTCTCTTCAATATATATCAATTACTAATTGGTTCCCCTAGTTAAAAGTGTAAGTTAAAAGTAACTGCTCATCCCTACTCAGTTTAGTGTAAATTAATGAAGATTAGTGGTTTTTTCTTCTCCGCGCCCTCTGCGTTCTCCGCGGTTTTTTCCTTTTTAAAAATAGTTTTCCTTATCAATCCACCATAGACAATGATATCCGCTTCCTCTCTATATCAACATCAATTACCTTTACACTTACCTGCTGGTGCACTTTTACTATATCCAGAGGATTCTTAACAAAATTTTTTGAGAGCCTGCTTATATGTATAAGGCCGTCCTGATGTACGCCAATGTCTACAAAAGCCCCGAACGCTGTTACATTTGTAATTATTCCGGGTATTTTTATTCCAATTTTTAAGTCTTCTATACTGTTAATATCTTCTGCAAATGAAAAATGTGTAAATTCGTTTCTGGGGTCTCTTCCTGGTTTTTCAAGTTCTTTCATAATATCTGTAAGAGTAGGCATTCCTGTTGACTCTGTTATATATTCTTTTAATACTATTTTTTTTCTTAAAGCAGGTTTGGTTATTAATTCATCGATTGTGCAGTTTAAAGTTTCTGCCATTGCCTCTACAACCGGATAGCTCTCCGGATGCACAGCGCTGGCATCTAAGGGATTTTTACTGCTATTTATACGGATAAAGCCTGCAGACTGTTCAAATATTTTTTCTCCGATGCCATTTACTTTTAACAGGTCATTTCTAATTACAAACGGGCCGTTATTATTTCTGTAATTTATGATATTTGAAGCAAGGCCCCGCGACAGGCCGGAAACATAACTTAATAATTCACAGCTTGCAGTATTTACTTCTACACCAACAGCATTCACACAGCTAATAACAACATCATCTAAAGCAGACTGTAATGCTTTCGCATCTACATCATGCTGGTATTGTCCAACTCCAATAGATTTGGGTTCTATTTTAACAAGCTCGGATAGAGGGTCCATAAGCCGCCTTCCTATGGAAACAGCGCCTCGTACTGTAATATCATAGTCTTTAAATTCCTTTTGCGCTGTTTTAGAAGCAGAGTAAATAGAAGCACCGCTTTCATTAACCATAACAATTTGAATGCTGCTGTCCAGGCCTATTTGCTTAATAAAGCTAAATGTTTCTCTTCCTCCTGTTCCGTTTCCTATTGCAATTGCTTCAATTTTATATCTGGAACATAGTTCTTTTATTTTTAGTTCTGCTTCTTCGGTTTTGTTATGAGGTTCAACGGGATAGATGGTACAATAAGTTTCAAGTTTACCCTGGCTGTTTAAAACTGTTGTTTTACACCCTGTCCTGAACCCGGGATCTATTGCAAGAACAGGTTTCCCGCCAAGCGGAGGACTTAATAAAAGTTCTTTAAGATTTTCTGAAAAAATATCTATTGCAGAAGAGTCTGCTTTTTTCTTTAATTCATTTCTTAGTTCTGTTTCTAAAGAAGGAGACAGCAGTCTTTTATAACTGTCCGCAACAGCAGTTTTCAATTCAGGACAGTTCCTTGATTTAACAAATAATTGCTCTAATAATTCTATTGCATTTTCTTTTTCCGGTAAAATATTTGATTTCAGAAAACCTTCTTTTGTTCCCCGTAAAATTGCAAGGACTCTATGAGAAGGTGCTTTATGAGCAGATTCTTTCCAGTCAAAATAATCTTTATACTTTATAGCATTATCCTGTTTTGATTTTACTACTTTTGACTGTAATACTGCCTCTTTTTTGAATAATTCGCGCAAGACTTTTCTTACTTTAGTATTTTCATTTATTCGTTCTGCAATAATATCACATGCACCGGATATGGCATCTTTAACTGTTAAAACTTCTTTTGTAATAAAAGTTTCTGCCTGTTTTTTAATATCATTTATTTCCTGTTTAAAAATAATATCCGCAAGAGGCTCCAATCCCTTTTTTTTCGCGTTCATACCCCTGGTTTTGCGTTTCGGCTTAAAAGGCATGTATATATCTTCAAGCTCCGGCATTGTTTTTGATTCTAATACTTTTGTTTGCAATTCTTCAGTTAAAAAGTCCTGTTCTCTTAAAGATTTAAGTACAGCAGATTTTCTTGCATCGAGTTCTTCTATCTGCCCAATTCTGTCCCGTATTAGAACTATAATAGTTTCATCAAGGTTTTCTGTTGCTTCTTTTCTATACCTTGCAATAAAGGGAACAGTCGCGCCCGCATCAAAAAGATTTTTTACTGTATGAACCTGTTTTAATTTAATATGTAATTCATCCGCAACTATTTTTAAATTCTGGTTTAAATTATTATCCAAATTATTTTCCCCCTGGCATTTATGATATTGAATCTAAAATATATTCTTTTTCTTTAATATTAAAAATATCAAAAATAAAGTTATCAAGATTTTTTATTCCTTTATGATTATTCTTTCTGCTTAGTATTATATTTACAAGTTCTATTATTTTATTTTTATTCTCAATACCAAGAATTGGAATGGGAAGGTCTTCTAAATGACTTTTTAGTACTTTTATTGCAGAAAACTTTTTCTGGAAAATAAATTGGTATAAAGATGAATTAAAAAGAGCCATGATAATTTTTATTGAATATTCCGGTATTTTTGGAATAAGTATATTTGCGCTGTTTAATGTTAAAGATTTATTAGTATCATAAGCAAAAATAAGCTTATTGGAAATAAATTTATATATCAGCTTTTCCGGAACTCTATATTTATTCTCCGGCGCAGTCTGCTGATACAATTCCGGCTTAAAGTTAATAAAACATTGCGGATAAGATAGTATAAAGGGTTTTATATCCCTTCCCCTGAATATAGGCTCATTTTTATTATTTTTTTCTAATAAGAATTTCTTATTATTGCCAGTAACTATACCTAATGCCCAGTCAGCATTATTTTTAAGGCTGATGTGATGGTGCTCATAAATAGCTTTTAGTATTTTACTATCTATGCGGTTTATATGAATATCAAAGATCTTTTCATTGTTCTTTTTAAATCTATCCGGATTTATTTTATATGACTTGTTTTTAAATTCAATTATTGTTTCATGTTCAGATTTTCTGCATAATTCCATAATTATTACAGGTGTAAAAACATTTCTGAATTTTTGATTTAGATATTTTATCTTCTTGATATTTAGATTACTCAATATATACTCTCGAATATCACTGTGAATTTTTATATTTAGTATAGATTCCGGTAATATAAAGATTAAACTGCCGTTTATATCAAGAAGATCTATGGCGACTCTAAGAAAATAGGAAAATGATTCATCTGACTTAATTCCAGGATATAAGGTTCTTAGCTCTTTTAATTCATTTTTATTAAAATGCAGTCCCCATGGAGGATTTGATGCAATTACATTGAATTTCTTATTCTGGCAGCCGAAATACCTCGCAGTTCTACTGTGGGGATGGAGGCTATGAACTAGTGAGGCTTGCCGTAACCTTTCAGAACGAAGATACCCTGGAGTCTTGTGCCCGTTGGGTGCTCTGCTCCGGGGTTCTTCATTTTTTAAGGAGGCAGGTAATTCACCGGGAATTAATGTGTTAATGCAGATTATATTAGGACTAAAATTGCAGTCTTTATATTTAAGGATAATATTGATTCTTGCAATTCTTACGGCAATAATATCAATATCAAAACCGAATAAATTATCCGGATTATCTATTTTATCCGCAAAGGATAATAAAAACCTCCCTGTACCGCAGCACGGATCCAAAAACACACAATTTCTATATGAGTATTCCTTAGAAATACTATCAATAAATTCATCCGGAGTGTAATAAGAGCCCTGTTTGTTTTTATTTCCTTCTATTTTCAATGACTGATAAATAATACCGGGAGTATCCGGATATTCCGGAAGCTGGAATTGCAGTAATTTAAAATATTTTTCAGAAGGATTAACAGTAGATTTATACCAGTTCAGAAGTTCCTTAGATAAGGGTTCTCTATTTTTTATTTTGAAATTAGATTTAATAAAATTATCAATAGATTCGAAGCCTATGATTTTATTATATTTAAGGACATTTAAACATAAATAAAATAAGGAGGAGTTAATATCGAGTTTATTATGACGCGCATAATCAATAATCCTTTTTATATCCTTTATATCCATTCCTGAATCTAATAATTCGAGAGGGATAAAGCTTTTTCTTGATTTTGATTTATTGGCATACCTGTTTAATCTGTTTAATTCCCCGGCTTCTATTCTTTTTTTTAGAGAGATTACTTCTTTTTTTTGGTAAAGTTTTTTATCCTTAACAGGATTTAGATATCCGTGCCGGATCCAGTTGTACACGGATGCATTTGAGATTCCCAAGATATTTGCTGTATCTTTTAGAGAAATATATTTATTCTCAAACAATTCGGGCTGTTGATAATCCATTCTCTATTTTATATAGTATTTATATATTTTTTACTACAATATAAGAGGAATAATTTTGATGAATAGGCTGCTTCCTGTTAAGGAAATAAAAAAGAGTGACTGTAAAAATCTAGAGTATTTTTTCACCGATATTGATGATACTATAACCGAAAACGGCCTCCTGCCCGGGTATTCGTACAATTCTCTCTGGGAATTATACAATAATAATATAAAAGTAATACCTGTAACAGGAAGGCCTGCAGGCTGGTGTGATCATATAGCAAGAATGTGGCCTGTAGAAGCAGTTATAGGTGAAAACGGAGCATTCTATTTTTCGTATAACAGAAAACTTAAAAATATGGAAAGGAAATACTTTTCCTCAAAGGAGCAGCTCGAAGTAAATAAAAGGAAGCTTTTAAAAATAAAAACAAGGGTATTAGCCGAAGTTCCTGGTGTCAGTATTTCAGCAGATCAGGATTACAGGATTGCAGATCTTGCAGTGGATTTCTGCGAAGATGTAGAGCATCCTGGCAGAGAAGCTGTACAATCAATATGCAGAATCGCTTCCGAAGAAGGAGCTCTATATAAAATATCCAGTATTCATGTAAACTGCTGGTTTGGTGAATTTAATAAAGTTGAATGTGTAAAAAAATATTTACAGGAAAATACAAATGATTATAGGGATAGTTTTAATAAAGCTTTTTTTATAGGTGATTCGCCTAATGATGAACCTATTTTTAAACAGATTAAGAATTCTATTGGAGTTGCTAATTTAAATGATTTTAAGAATGAATTAAAACACCTACCTTTATATATTACAGATAACAGGTCTGCTTGCGGCTTTACAGAGGCTGTAGATGTAATAATTAAAAAGAAGAAGAGTTAAAACAGTAGTTATCAATTGGATTACTAATTTTTATTGCTTGACAATTAATTGTCAGATTAACATATTCTATGTATATAATAATCTTTTATAATACATATATATAAATATGACACTTAGTAAGATCTTAAAAAAATCAGGAGAAAAATGAAATGAGTATAATTGAGTATGTAGAAGCAAGAGAGATCCTTGATTCACGCGGAAATCCTACTGTAGAAGTAGATGTTATTCTGGAAGACGGTTCTATGGGCAGAGCCGCTGTTCCTTCCGGAGCATCTACAGGTGAGCATGAAGCTGTTGAATTAAGAGACGGTGATAAACGCTATTTAGGTAAAGGTGTTCTAAAAGCTGTTCAGAATGTTAATAATACCATTGTTGCAGAAATTGTAGGTCTTGATGCACTGGACCAGGTGGATATTGATAAAACTATGATTGAGCTTGATGGAACTGAAAATAAGGGTAAACTTGGTGCTAACGCGATTTTAGGTGTTTCCATGGCTGTTGCAAGAGCTGCCGCGGATTATCTTGGCCTTCCTTTGTTCAAATACCTCGGCGCATATCATGCATGTACTTTACCTGTGCCTATGGCTAATATCATTAATGGCGGTTCTCATGCGGATAATTCTGTAGATTTCCAGGAATACATGGTAATGCCTGTTGGAGCACCATCATTAAAAGAAGGTGTTAGAATGCTCGCAGAGATTTTTCATAATCTTAAAGCAGTGTTAAAAGGAAAAGGTTATAGTACAGCTGTTGGTGATGAAGGTGGATTTGCACCAAATTTAAAATCTAATGAAGAAGCAATAGATATTATTTTAGAAAGTATAGATAAAGCAGGCTACAGTGCCGGTAAAGATATTTATATTGCTTTAGATCCGGCTGCTTCTGAATTTTATGATAAATCAAAGGGCAAATATGTTTTTAAGAAATCTGACGGAAGAGAATTATCATCTCATGAAATGGCAGATTACTGGGCAGAATGGACAGATAAGTATCCTATTATTTCCTTAGAAGATGGAATGGCAGAAGATGACTGGGAAGGATGGAAATATCTAACTGATAAAATCGGTAAGAAAGTACAACTTGTTGGAGACGACCTTTTTGTTACTAATACAAAAAGATTAGAGAGAGGTATTAAAGAAGGTGTTGCAAACTCAATACTTATTAAGGTAAATCAGATTGGTACTTTGACAGAAACATATCAGGCTGTAGAAATGGCCAAACGCGCGGGATATACAGCAGTTGTATCTCACCGAAGCGGTGAAACAGAAGATTCGTTTATTGCAGACCTTGTTGTTGCGCTGGAAACCGGACAGATTAAAACAGGTTCTTTATCAAGATCTGACAGGCTGGCAAAGTATAATCAGCTTATTAGAATAGAAGAAATGCTCGAAGGTATATCTATTTATCCGGGAGAAAAAACTTTTTATTCAATTAAAAGATAAAATAGTACATCCGTGTACTATTATTTGTTTATAAGTATTCGCCCGGCCGCTAAAATGACTCTAATAATTATTACTAGTAGTAAAAATTTCTCAAGTTATTTTAGTGGCCGGGCTCCACTATTTCATAGGAATTTCAATTGAAATTCCTGTACAATAAAATATATGTCTTTAATTGTATTTTAGTATTGTACGGAAAAGCTTTTATAGTTTCCTGAATGCTTTGTATAATTATAATCTACATTAGTAACATAAGACATTGGAGGGCCTTTATGCAGCCAGGAGAGAAGCTCCTTTAGTTTGTTATAAGGCCCTTCTGCTATTACCTCTACTTTTCCATCAAACATATTTCGTGTGTAACCTGTAATACGCAACTGTTGTGCTTTTATAACGGTAGAATACCTGAAACCTACACCCTGGACTCTGCCGTGAACAATTGCGTATAGACTTTTTAATTCATTCTGCTGCATTACCTATTTTGAAAATTTTAATATTTCCTGTTCAAGCTGTTCAAAACTAAAAGGTTTTGTAATTATAGGAAATTGAACAGGAATGCCCATCTTGGGATATCCGGTTATAATAATTATATTCATATCCTTGCAAAATTTCTTTAGAAATTTTATCCAATATTTGCCCCCAAAAACCTCCATACGGTAATCAGTTACAATCATATCAATTTTATTGTCTATGAGGATTTTTATTGCTCCTACACCATCAGATGCAACGAGTATATTATATCCCTTTTCTTCCATGTAATCCCTGAAACAAAGACGTATATCCTCATCATCTTCTACAAATAAAATTGATGGTGAATTTTCCATAATTATTTACCTCACATATCAAAGAATCTTCACAGCACTGTCGCGGAGATTCTATATTACTGACCGGTAAACTCAATTATCTTATTTACCAGCACTTCCAGATTCAATGGCTTTTTATAAAATGCGTCTGCTCCGCTTTCAAGTATTTTCTGTTTTGCATCCTCTTCGCTCATGCCAGTTATAGCAATAATATACGGGGAATTCAGGTCTGGATCCGATTTTATATTTTTACATAATGTATATCCGTCTATTCCCGGAAGCGTAATATCAAGAATAAGAATTATTGGTTTATATTCGGATACAGATCGTCCTGCTTCAAAACCGTCAAAAGCCTGCAGAATCTTATATTCCGGAAGTTTTATTTCAAAATATTGTTTTATAAGTTCATTTATTTCTGTATCATCCTCGACAATTAAAATTGTTGAATTACTATTCTCTTTTTGAATTTTTTTCAGTTCCTTTGGGATACGCATGCCCTGCGATTTCAAGAACTTTAGGAGTTCATCTGAATAAACCCTGTATTGGCCGCCGGGTGTAGTAAACGCATTAAGATACCCGTTTTTTATCCAGTTAATTGTTGTCTGATTAACTACACCACACAAATTCGCCACTTCTAATGCTGAAAATATGCGAATTTTATTTCCGTTCTTTGCCAAAAAATATTTCCTTATATTAAGAATGTACTTTTACATTTCTATTATAGTTATATACTAATGTATTACAGCAGAAGATCAATGGAAAATTTTAAAAATGCAGTAATTGATTACAGATATTTAAGAAATAAGAGCTACTCAGACAAATCAAGCCTCAAATTAGTAGGGGATAGATACAGTTTAACTCGAATAGAGAGGAATTCTTTGTTTAGAGGAGTAGTTTCTGAACTTACTGCAAAGAGACGGAAGGCAAAAATAATACAGTCATTTGTGCTTGCCGGTAAAAATATAGCAATTGACTGGTATAATGTATTGATTTCTATAGAGACATATTTAAAGGGAATGCCTGTTTTTATTGCAGATGACGGAATATTGAGGGATGTCTCTGGTGTGCATTCAAGCTATAAAAAGGGGAAAGTAACAGAAAAAGCTATGAACTTAATAATTAGTGAAATTATTGAATTTGAAGTTGAAAAACTTTTTATCTATATTGATGCTCCGGTAGCTTTTTCCGGAGAAATGGCAGAAACATTAAGGAGGAAATTACAAACTATAAAGCAGCAGAGCATAACTACTGTTCCTTCTGCAGATTATATGCTAAAAATCTTTAATGGGATTGTATGTTCATCAGATTCTATTATTATGGATAAAGCAGCTGAAATATTTGATTTCCCGAGGTTTGTGATAGAGAAGAATTTTGATGTGAAAGTACCTGGAATTACTAGTCTGAAGTTGTGATTTTTAAGAATTTCTCGCCCGCTTTGCTCAAGCGCGCAAAGTAACGCAAAGATTTATAAGAATACATCATTTTTCAAGTAGCCTTCGTACTTTTATGTGCCTTCTTTTAAGTTTTAATATTCATTTATCAGGAAGCCAGGAAAGCAGGAATTTATTTAATTATTGTTAATAATTTTTAAAGAATAATTATATAGGTTTATGAAGGTACATATATGTTTGGCGTTATCCCAATAACATACATAACTTTGATTTTGTATATTATTTATTTACAATGAAGCTGGTATATTAATAAAGTTTGAAAGCTATAGAAATAAAGTCTGCTTTTTCCTGGATTCCTAAGAAATTTATTAATAAGAGTTGTTAGTATCTTCAGTTTAGCTTTATAATTATTATCTTTGCGTTCTTTGCGTTCTTTGCGAGCTTGGCGAGAAATTCCCTTTTTGAAACTTCTTACTGATCCTTTAAAACTTCATTTATAACATTCACCTTAAATCCTCGGGAATACAATTTTTGTTCGAGCTTTTTTTCAGATAGGTCATTATATCTTAATAATTTGGTAATAACCCTTTCTGCACATTCCAGTTCAGTTTCATAAGTAACATGTTTTTCAATTATCTCTTTTGCTGTATTTCTCTGTATTCCCTGTTTTAGCAAGCCATAGAATAAAAAGCTTTTACTTTCCGGACGTTTTTTTATCCTTGAAATAAGCCAGGCCCTGGCATACTCAGCATCATTTAAATAGCTGTACTGTTTAAGGTTTTTTATTACTCTATCTATTGATTTATTGCTAAATTTCTTTTTAATTAGTTTAATTCGTAATCTGGCTTCTGAATGCGGGGAGTAGGAAAGGAATCTTAGTGCAGTATTTTCAGCATCTTTAATTTCTGATTTTTCAATTAAAAAAGCTAATTTCTCTTCAGAAATTTTATCGTTGGTTACTATACTCTCTTGCTCTATAATCACTTTTTGAATAAAAAAAGAAGAGCCGTTAGAAAAAGTAACTTTAACTTTTTCTTTTTTAGCTCCCCTGCATTTTTCAATTAAATTAACAGTAAGATTATCGTTTTGAGAATTGAAATTTTCTTCTTGCGCCGCGTTGTCCGTATTTTTTCCTTTCTACCATTCTTGAATCTCTTGTTAAATACCCATTAGAGCGTAAAGCTGGACGGTTGGAATCATCGAGAGCAGTTAATGCTCTGGCTATTCCATGTTTACATGCACCGGCCTGGCCGGATAAGCCGCCGCCTATTACACGTATAAAAGTATTATATTTTCCTAAAGTACTTGTAACTTCAAATGGCTGTTTAACAATTATTGATAAAATTGCATTTGTAAAGTATGAATCCAGATCTTTACCGTTAACAATGATATCGCCATTGCCTTCACGTAAATAAACACGGGCTATTGCAGTTTTTCTTCTTCCGGTTCCTAATGAAAGATTAGTTGCCAATATAGTGCTCCTTTTTTATAGTTTTTCCGGTTTTTGTGCTGAATGAGGATGATTTGCGCCTGCATAAACCTTAAGGTTTCTAAAAAGCTGTCTGCCGAGCCTGTTTTTTGGCAGCATTCCTCTAATTGCTTGTTCTACAGGGAATGTGGGTTTTTTAGAAATCATTTTTTCAAAATTTGTCACTTTTAAACCGCCGGGATAACCTGAATGTTTATAATATAATTTATTTTTTCTTTTTTGCCCTGTAACAATAGTTTTTTCGGAATTTATTATTATTACGAAATCTCCGACATTTTGATGAGGAGTAAAGTATGGTTTATGCTTTCCTCTTAATATATCTGCAGCTTTTACTGCTATATGGCCGAGAGTTTCACCTTCTGCATCGATTAGATACCATTTCTGCTCAATCTTTTTCGGATTAAGAAATATAGTTTTCATTTCAAATTACCTTTAAATTTAAGTTTACGAGTAGCCATAAAGCCATATTTTTAAAGAAATGTCAAGTAGTTGACTTATTCTTTATCTTCTTTTGCTTCTTCTTTTGCTTCTTCTTTTTCCTCTTTTTTTGCTTCTTCTTTTTCCTCTTTTTTTGCTTCTATTTTATCTTTGATATCTGCAATGCCTATAAAAAAGGAAATAAGACCAATAAAAAGCGCTAAAATCGGTGTGCCGCCTCGTAAAAATTCAAGCACATCGTTTGTCCAGTTTAAGAAAAATGCTGAGTCTATAGGAAGAATTGCATATACACCAAATGACATTAGCAGCAATCCTATAATAAGAGCAATCATTAATAGCCTCCAAATATTTATTGTGTTTAAAAGTTAACTATTTTTTAAAATCTGTCAACCTATTTTAATGAAAATTTTAAAATATATTTATAATTATAAGAGAAACATACTTTAATTGATTAATTTCTTCTTCTCAATATAACAATTATAAATGCTATTGTATATAATAAAATTGGCAAATTGATAAGTATTAACGATAAAATATCAAATTCGAATAGCCCAAAAAGCCTGAATTCTTCCAGAATTCCAAAATCATTCAGGGTAGAAAAAATTATTTCTACATAAAAAACAACAGTTCCAATAGAGATTAAGATCCATGCAGTATCTCTTGTTTTTGACCATAAAAGTATTGCAAAAAATGTTGCAAGAGCTCCCATGAACAGTTTTATTAACATTGATATATCTAAAAATTCCATATTACATATTATCCAAAATCTTATTAAAAATTCCAAGCATTTTTTTTATTTCACCTGTAGAAGCTTCACCAGGTAATATGCTTGGTTTATTATATTCCGGTGATATTAATATCCCATTAGTCAGAAAAAAATTAAATACTTTTTTATAATTTTTAAGTGTTATTTTCGGAATAATATATAAGCCCATCTTATTCCAGTATTTATTGTTTATATCTAAGTTTTTCTGCCATTCTGGAAGCGCTGCTTTTTTTAGACTGTAAATTGATTTCAATGTACCTGCGAGTAATAACGGCGAAACAGGAAGTTCTGGAATATTGGCTATAGTATCTTTAAAGCATACGATTACAGGGCTTCCTCCTATTGAAAAGGGAAATATCGGTACTAATATACGGGCCTTTGAAAATAGCTCCTTTAAGATTTGTTTAGGAAGAAACGGCCTGTAAAATGATACTTCACGAATATCACCTAAAACAGGATCGCTTATTTTATCAATTAATTTTCCTGTAAGTTTAGTGATTGTTGCTGCAGCCTGTTCCATTGAATTAAAAATAAGAAAAGATTTATATTGATCGAAGGTATGCTTTAGTTCTTTTTTTATTCTTTTATGATAAATCGATGGGAGATCACTAATTAAGCCGCACGAAATTATATTTTTCATTAATTTTGAAATATAATGAGTGTTATGCCCTAAAATTGAATGCCCGTTATTCTGGTATAGATCGAGATATCGATTTCCTTTGTAATCGTATAATCTGTAACCCCTTGCTCTTTTAATTAGTGGAATTAAATTATAAAGTTTTTTCATATACTCCCTAATTCTTAACTTTCTAAACTAACCTTTTCGAGATTAGAGTATTTTAGAATAAATTTTGCCTTTTTCCCGGAGAAAAAATTTACATTCACCATCTCGTTTTCCCCTTCAATCCAGCTTTTAATTATAACTCCAGTTCCATAATCAGTATGATATACGCCGCATCCTTTGATGAATTCTTTTTTTTCTAATATTTTATCCCTTTGTTGTTTTGGCTTAATATTTACACTGCGGCCTATTTTTTTATTGATTGATGAATATTCTGTGAAACTTTCTGTATATTTAGAAGGTATTTCAAAGAGAAATCTTGAAGGTATCCGTTCCTGGTAGGTTCCATAAACCTGTCTCCTCTGACAGGTAGTTAAAAATAAACTATTTTCCGCGCGAGTCATGGCAACATAGAATAAACGGCGTTCTTCTTCTAAATCCAGGTCATTTTCATATATTTTATCCAAAAAATACGGGAAAAGCCCGTCTTCCATTCCTGTAATTATAACTCTTTCAAATTCAAGGCCTTTAGTATTATGAATTGTTATTAAACTTACTTTGTTTTCAGAATAATAAGGATTATCATCTGCACTATTTAAAGTGACATCTTCTAAAAATGATTTTATTCCCTCTATACCTGCCGGATAAGAGAGAGTTGCATTTATGAGTTCTTCTAAGTTTTGTACTCTAAAAGTATTCTCTGTTTCATCTTTATTCAAATAATAGTCTCTTAATCCTGAAATATGAATAAGTATGTCTGTAATTCTGGACAATGGTTCAGAAGACGGTTCATCGTTCAGTAAATTCTTAAGGTCTTCTATAATGATTATAAATGCACCTAACCCTTTCGCTGTTTTTTTTGCTAATATGGCCTTTGCGCTTTTACATGATAAAAAAAGGTCATCTTTATCCTCCGAAATTATCTTATTTATACTTACAGACCCAATTCCTCTGCCTGGTTTATTCACAATTCGTATGAAAGCTACAAGGTCATTTGGATTCAGCAAGAAAGACATATATGCAAGAACATCTTTAATTTCTTCTCTTTCATAAAAGCGCACCGTACCTATTATTCTATATGGAATCCCGAATTTTAAAAATAATGACTCAAAAGCTCTTGACTGAAAATTGTTTCTGTAGAGTATTGCAGTGGAATTGTATTTGCCGTCCTTTAAAATGGATGCGCAGAATCGTGCTTCTTCATGTTCATCTGAAAGGCTTGTAATAATAATAGGGCTGCCCTTAATATTCTCTGTCCACAAGTTTTTACCCAGTCTGTTCTTATTATTCTGTACTACGGAATTCGCGGCATTGAGTATAGTTTGGGTGGACCTGTAGTTTTCTTCGAGTCTTATTATTTTAGTGCCTTTAAAATATTCCGGAAATTTTAGTATATTATTTATTTCTGCGCCCCGGAAACGGTATATAGACTGATCTTCATCTCCTACAACACAGATATAATTATTCTTGTTATAAAGTTCTTTAAGCAGATAGAATTGAGCTTTATTTGAATCTTGATATTCATCTATCAGAATAATTCTAAACCTATCCTGCATTTTAGATTTTACTTCAGGGAAATTTCTTAATAATTCCACACTTCTCATTATAAGATCACCAAAATCTACATTACCAATATCTTCGAGTTTGTCCTGGTAAACTCTGTATACTTCATTTACATTTTTCATCCGGGATAAACGTGTTAGATCATCTTCTGGTGCTAAACAGCGATCCTTCGCTCTGCTTATTATGTGGCAGTAATTCTTTAATTCATCTCTTTTGTATTTTTTATCTGTTACCTGTTTTAAAAGGGAATAGGAGTCAGTCTCATCATATATAGTAAAATTATTATTCAAATTGAGCAGATTTGAATGCCGTCTTAATAACCAGGCCCCGAATGAGTGAAATGTACGTATCATCGAGTAATTAGCGTCTTCTGTAATTCTGCATACCCGTTCTTTCATCTCATTTGCGGCTTTATTTGTAAATGTTACCGCAAGTATGGAACCGGGGTCAGCTATTTTTTCTGATATTAAATAAGCGATTTTAGTTGTAATTACCCTTGTTTTTCCGGAACCCGCTCCTGCAAGTATTAGCAGGGGTTCTCCGGTATGAAGTACTGCTTCTCTTTGTTCAGGATTTAGTATAGATAATTCGTTCATTGGTATTTAGTTCTATCAAATAATTGCTAATGTAACAAGGAGGAGATTCACCAAACATTTTGTGATGTTAAAGAAAACTGATGTCTCAGGCTGTAAAACACATACCTTGGCAGACCAGAACCAAGACATATAACGTTTTTTGAGATATTATTATTATGTTCTGATGCCGGCGGCATGTGTTTTACAAATAGATGCGATTTAACATGGCAGTTTGGTATTGGAATAGGGATGGGCTGTCTTGTTAATCCGGAAGTTTTTTTTCCTGAACATATGTTTGTAAAAAATGTATATGAA